>Ga0129313_1000046_pt1 | contig 125201 bp, 103 predicted proteins | sample O1105metagenome_FD_94436 | JGI IMG/M metagenome (GOLD analysis project Ga0129313, IMG submission 94436) | Orangutan group fecal microbial communities from fecal samples from Wisconsin, USA - O1105 metagenome | ecosystem: Host-associated > Mammals > Digestive system > Large intestine > Fecal... | reverse complement strand
CTGTTCGGTTATAGCGTGTTCGTCGGTTCCGCCAAGACCGAACTTGTTTGGATTTGCCATTGCCTGCATGATAAGGACAACGTCGGACATATCAACGCTGCCGTCACAGTTTGAGTCGCCTACCACTGCCTTTGCCGCTGTATCAGCAGCCTCGGCAGCATAGCCCAAAGCAGGCATCGCCGCAGCTGCCATACAAGCAGCCGAGAGCCCTGCCAAGAGCTTTTTCAAGCCATTTTTTCTCATAATGATTCTTACTCCCTTTATTTTAATATCGCCTTATTTTTCATAACCAACCCAAACCGATTTATCTTATGGGCTTATTATATCGGCAGCACCTTAAAATAACCTTAAAATATCCTTAATGTATGATTAAGATTACCATTTTTACCTAATAAGGCTATTACAATTATATCAAATGTTATAATATTTGTCAACGTTTAAGAATATCTTTGTAAAATAAACAAACAGTGTTTTTTATCTCAGCTTAATGTCAAAGCGGTTAAGCCAGTAGTTAAGCTGTATGAAAAAGGCTATAGTCTGCGGTAAATTCATGAGCTGACCGTACCACTGAACCTGCTCCTCATGGCGCAGCAGCTTTTCCAGCTCCTCACGCTTTACAAGCTGAGTAAGTTTTTCACCGCCCTCGTCAAGTATTTTTCGGAGCTTCGCAGTCACGCCCTCTAAAAACGCAGGATTGTGAGTTTTCGGGTAGGGGCTCTTCTTACGCCACAGCACCTTATCGGGTAGCCATTCCTTCATAGCCTCGCGGAGAAGCCCCTTTTCCCTGCCCATATAGTCCTTGTACTCCCACGGCACGTTGTACAGATACTCAGCTATCCGATAATCGCAGAACGGCACACGTACCTCCAGACCGCTGTACATGGACATTCTGTCCTTGCGGTCAAGCAAGGTCTGCATGAACCACTTGAAGTTGAGCTCCGTCATCTCACGCATACGTGCTTCGAGAGGACTGTCAGTGTCCAGCTTTTCGGCGCTGTCGGCTGTGTTCCTGTATGCGGAGTAAACATAGTCCTCGGCGTTTATCCTTGCGGCATAATCATCGCAGAGAAAACGCTTGCGGTAGGCTGTGCTCTGCGCCCACGGAAAGCCGTCTGTCATGCGGATATCCTTATCCCTGTACCACGGGTAGCCGCCGAATATCTCGTCGGCGCACTCTCCCGACAGAGCCACCGTGCCGTATTTTTTTATCTCACGGCAGAAAAGCAGCAGCGAAGCGTCCACGTCCGCCATACCGGGAAGTCCCCTTGCTTCAGTCGCTTCGTCAAGAGCGGCGATAAGCTCGGGAGTATCCACCACCGTCCAGTGGTGGTCTGCCCCCAGATACTCAGCCATGCAGGTGATATACTCGGGATCGCTGTCGGGCTGAAAATGGCTCTTCTGAAAATATTTGTCATTGTCGCGGTAGTCCACGGAAAAGGTGCTGAGCTGTCTCCCCTGTTTTTTCAGCTCCGCCGCCGCAACGGAGGATATCAGGCTTGAATCCAGTCCTCCCGACAGGAATGTACACACAGGCACGTCGGAGACAAGCTGCCGCCTTATGGAGTCCAGTACCAGCTCGCGGACGTGCTCGGCGGTCTGCTCGAAGCTCTCGTGGAGCTCATATGCTCTCAGCCGCCAGTACTCGCAGAGCTTCAGCCCCTCTGCCGTGTAATATCCGCAGTATGCAGGACGTACCTCCTCAACGCCGCGGATAACTCCGCAGCCCATAGTCCGCCCGGGCGCCATGAGCAGCAGCTCCGCCGCACCGCGCTCGTCTATCTCATGGGGCACATCGGGGTGCTCAAGGAGCGCAGGAAGCTCCGAAGCGAAGATGAGCTTACTGCCCGTATCATAGTAAAACAGGGGCTTCACGCCTATCCTGTCACGGGCAAGGAAGACACGGTGCTCCTGCTCGTCGTATACCGCAAAGGCAAATATACCGTTGAAGCGCTCCACACAGGCGCTGCCCCATTTTATGTAGCTTTTCAGCACCACCTCTGTGTCGGAATGGGTATCGAAGTCAAAATCCTCACTGAGCTCGCCGCGGAGCTCCGCTGTGTTGTAGAGCTCCCCGTTGTATACAATAGTATACCTGCCAAAGCTCATGGGCTGACGTCCGCCGTCGATGTCTATGACCGCCAGACGAGTGTGGATAAGGGCAGCCTCACGGCTCATGAACATACCGCGCTGGTCGGGACCGCGCCGCAGCAGAGCTCGCTGCATATTCTCGTATATCTTCATGTCCTCCCGCATATCCTCCACAAAGCTGATAGCTCCTGCAATTCCGCACATAAGTATCTCCACCGCTTTACAGCATACGGCACGCCGTTTTTCGCCACGACCTTGCTCCGCAAGTTCATGGCTTAGTTTAGAGTTTAGAGTGAAGAGTTGAGAGTTAATTAGTTTGCTTTTTTCACATAATTTAAATAACATCGCCGTAGGCGATACCACAACTTTCAACTCTCAATTCTCAACTCTCAACTTTTGCGCTCATGCGCAAAGTTATAGTTCATAATATGCAAAAGACCTCTGATGTGTGTCAGAGGTCTGTGTGTATTATTCAGTTTTGCTTGTGAAGTCCGAATTTTATGCCGTCGATTATGGTATTCCGTGCCTTTATGGCTTCTTCCTTTGTCAGCGGCGGAGTATCTCCCAGCGGATATTCTATACCGAGCTCCGCGTATTTCGGCTTCGCCATGTCGTGATAGGGCAGAACGTCCAGCGCTTTCAGATTCGTCAGCGTGGAGAGGTACTCCCCGAGAGTGAACAGCTCCTCGTACTTGTCAGTGATATTCGGAACTACCACATGGCGTATCCAGACGGGTATGCCAAGGTCGCGGATATGCTCCGCAAAGGCAAGTATATTGCGGTTTCCTATGCCCGTCAGCTCCCTGTGGCAGTCGTTGTCGATGTGCTTTATGTCAAGCATTACAAGGTCGGTATATTTCAGCACCTCGTCTATTTTTTCGTGAGAATCGGGATTATAGACTCCTGCCGACGTATCAAGGCAGGTATGGACGCCCTTTTCCTTGGCAAGTCGGAAAAGCTCCGCCAGAAACTCGGGCTGTGCAAGAGGCTCGCCACCTGTTGCCGTGATACCGCCTGATTTGAGGAACTCCTTGTAGGAATCGTACTCCCTCATAAGGTCCTCGGCAGTACGCTCCGTACCGCCAGAAAAGTCCCATGTATCGGGGTTGTGGCAGTATTTGCACCTCATGGGGCAGCCCTGAAAAAACACCACGAACCTTATACCCGGACCGTCAACCGTGCCGAAGCTCTCCGTTGAATGTATGCGTCCTTTCATTTTCTGCACCTCTGTTCTGCGAATTTGAGCAGCTCTGTCTTATCATTGGGGAGCTCCTCCTCCATGACAAGCTCAAGCATTTCGCGCTGTATCCCGCCTATTTCCGCGCCTATAAGTCCAAGCGCCGCAAGCTCCGAGCCATTGACCGCCAGTCCGCGAATGCTCCTGCACTCGTCATTTGAGATTATCTCCCGTCCAATATCTGCCAGCTTGTCAAAAAATACGTTTTCTTCCAGTACGAACTCATTTTTTGCGGAATTATCGCACTTTTTCATCTCAATAAGCTCAAAGAACAGCTCGTCGCCTATTTTGCACATCATCTTCTTGACGTCGGTCTTATTGCGGAGCTTCTTGCTGTGATTGGCGATAAGTGCCGAAGTATAGGCGATAGTCTTGTTGTCGTAGTGGAGCCGCTTCATTATCTCCGAGGTCATTTCAGCGCCAACGCGGTCATGCTGCTTGAAGTGTCCCCTGCCCGTTTCGTCCAGCTTCATGCAGGCAGGCTTGCCGATATCGTGATAAAGCAGTGCTCTGCGGAGCTTCATATTCTCGGCAGGAGCTGTCGCCAGTGCGCGGACAGTGTGCTCCCAGACGTCGTACCTGTGATAAGGCGAGCGCTGGTCGAGACCTATACTTGGCTGAAATTCGGGGATAACTGCTGTGATGACGTCGCTGTATCCCAGAAGCACCTCAACGGCATTTTTGCCGCAGATGAGCTTGTCCAGCTCGTCGCGGATACGCTCGGAGGAGATATTCCGCAAATCTGTCCTCATGCTGTGGACAGATTCGGCAGTAGCCTCGTCTATCTTAAAGCCAAGCTGCGCTGAAAAACGGACAGCCCTGAGAATACGCAGGGCGTCCTCGGAGAAGCGTTCCTGCGGAACTCCCACACAGCGGATAATGCCCGATTCCATGTCAGCTCTGCCGCCGAAGGGATCAACGATACCGCCGTGCCTGTCCATAGCCACAGCATTTACCGTAAAATCGCGCCGCGCAAGGTCGTCGGCTATATCAGCGGTGAACCGCACCTCGTCGGGACGGCGGTGGTCGGTGTACTCCCCGTCAATGCGGTATGTGGTTATCTCAAAGGACTCGCCGCCGCAGAGGACTGTCACCGTGCCGTGCTTAATGCCCGTAGGAATGACCTTATATCCGCTGAAAACCGCCAACATCTGCTCGGGGAGGGCGTTTGTGGTGATGTCGATGTCATTGCACTCTCTGCCCATTATTCCGTCGCGGACGCAACCGCCCACCATATATGCTTCAAAGCCGTGATTTTCCAGCTCTGTCAGTATCTTTTCCGTATTAGCTCCTATTGTCAAGGCAGCTTCTCCTTTCATTCTTGTAGGGGACGACGTCCCACTGTAGGGGCGGATATTATCCGCCCCTACTGCTGAATTTTTAATTCATAGCCGCCCACAGGGCGCACAGTCAGCACGTAACAGCTGCCCTCGCCGAATACGCGCTCCATTTCCGCGGCATAGTCCGCCGCAAGATACGTCGGCACGAATGCCTGTATGGTTCCTGCAAAGCCGCCGCCGTGAACTCTCACAGCGCCGCTTTCGCCCAAAAATCGCTTGCTCAGCATTATTGCCAGCGGTATCTGCTGACACTGCGGATCCTTGTTTGAATAAAGATTTTGCAGCAGCTCCGCCGAGGAAGTCCCCGACTGGTTCACCAGCTCAAAAAATCGCTCTGTATCGCCCTCTGCAAGAGCCTGCGCTTCTTCAACAGCTCGCCTGTTCTCGGCAAAGAAATGAGCGGCACGGAGCAGTTCCCTGTCGGTGCATTTCTCGCGGAGTTTCGGCAGCTTCTCATAAAACTCCTCCTCATAGACCTCGCGGAGATATCCACAGCCCATAGCCTCCGCAACGTGCTTCATTTCCGCAGAAACAGTGCTGTACTCGTCGGAAAGGTCGGCGTGACTGCCCTTTGTATCGGTAATGCACACCGAGTATCCTGCCTTTTCAAAGTCGAAGTCCACATTATTTATCAGCGGTTTGTCGGGCTCGGCAAAATCTATGGCAACAAAACCTCCTGCGGCACAGACAGTCTGGTCCATGAGACCGCTTGCCTTGCCGAAATAGACATTTTCAGCGTACTGGCTTATTTTAGCCAGCTCCGCAGGCTCGGTCCGTCCGCCGTTGTACTGCTCATTTATAATAGCAGCGATAAGTATCTCGAACGCCGCCGATGAGGAAAGACCGCTGCCGCTGAGAACGTCCGAGGTCATATAGGCGTCAAAGCCGCCTGTTTTCACACCCATATCCGTGAATTTTTTCGCTATTCCGCGGATAAGCGCCGCAGAAGTTCCCTTTTCCTCAACTTTCACGTCAAGGTCGTCCAGCGAGACCACATTCTGAGGGTAGCCCTCGGAGGTCACGCGGATAACGCCCTCGTCGTGAAAAGCCACGATTGCGATTATATCAAGGCTTACAGCCGCCGCAAGCACACAGCCGTGCTGGTGGTCAGTGTGGTTTCCGCCCACCTCGGTACGTCCCGAAGCCGAGTAAACGTGTATCTCACCGCACTCTGGACATAGCCGCGAGAAGCCCTCAGCCGCACTGAGATAACGGGCTCTTGCCCGTAATACAGCCTTTTCACTGTTTCCGTAGAGCATACGGAGCTGCTCGTCAAAGGCTCCGTTTGATATTCCGTTTATAAGGTCATAAAAATTCATACCCACAGCTCCTTTTAAGTTATTATTTAAGGCGATACTGCTTTTCTTAATTATACACCTATCCAACGTAACATTCTATATTTTTCTGTAAATTTTAAGCCGTAAAATTACAGCCTCGATAATAGTGCATTTTCACGAAATTTACTTAAATTTTACTAATCTATTGACTTAACAAGACTATCACGCTATAATTTAATTAATCCATACTAAGGATTAAAGGAGTTTGTTATGGCGGATATTAAAATTATTGGAGCAGACCTGCCGTCTATACCGTGGCAGGACAAGCCGAAAGGCTGCACATCTCCACTCTGGAGATACACCGCGAACCCCATTATCGGCAGAAATCCACTGCCCGAGGTGGCAAGGATATTCAACAGCGCAGTAATGCCCTACAACGGCGGATATATAGGCGTATTCCGCGGAGAGCAGCGCAACGGTATCCCTCACATCTATCTCGGCAGGAGCAAGGACGCTCTGCACTGGGAGTTCGACTCGGAAAAGATACCCTTCACCGACAAAAAAGGCGAGCCATTCATGCCGCCCTATGCCTACGATCCAAGGCTTGTAAAGGTGGAGGACACCTACTACATCATGTGGTGTCAGGACGCATACGGACCTACTATAGGCATTGCCAGAACCCTCGATTTCAAGCGCTTTGAGCGCATTGAGAACCCATATCTCCCATATAACCGAAACGCCGTGCTTTTCCCTCGAAAGATAAACGGCAATTACGTTATGCTGTCGCGTCCCTGTGACAACGGTCACACCGCTTTCGGTGACATCTTCCTCTCAGAGAGCCCCGATATGGAGTTCTGGGGACGTCACCGCCATGTCATGGGGCGCTCCGACAACTGGTGGGAAAGTCTGAAAATAGGCGGCGGAGCTGCTCCTATCGAGACCGATAAGGGCTGGCTGCTGTTCTATCACGGAGTTGTCAACACCTGCAACGGCTATGTTTACAGCATTGGCGGAGCTATACTCGATATCAATGAACCCTCACGGGTGCTTCACCGCTGTGAGAACTATCTCCTCGCTCCCGAAACGGAGTATGAGGAGCGGGGCTTCGTGTCAAATGTATGCTTCCCATGCGCTGCCCTGACGGACGCCGCTTCGGGACGTATCGCCCTTTACTACGGCTGTGCCGACAGCTATGTGGGAGTCGCATTCACTACCGTGACCGAGGTATACAACTATATCCTCGCCCACGATAAGCTCCAGCCCGAGGACGACTCTCTCGGCATAAGATAATGTACTTTTCGAGCCTTCGGACAATGCGTCCGAAGGCTCTTTGATTTATCAGTAATAGCTGTTCTGGATTTTTCTGTCCTTGTGTATCCATATGGGCAGCAGAATAGCCGTCAGGATAACTGCAAAGATTATGGTATAAAGGATAACTCCCTTTATGTAGTTGAAGCGCAGAGCAAATGTCATGGCACTGCCGTCGGTAGTTTCAACGTGCTTTGAGGTAAAACTCGCAAAACCATAGCTTGTTTTGTCAACACTCTGGGCACTCTTTGAAAAATCAGCTTCCTTCATAAGCTTCATGGCTGTCTTATCAGTCTTCAGCTTACCGTCGTACACATCTTTCATCTTCTTGCACAATGATGTGGAAGAATTTCTCATCTGTTCGTTCAATTCGATCATATCATAAACGTAAATGCTGTCGTCTTTGATTATCTCGCCCTCACACAAAAACTCAAAGCTCTGTATGGCATTTTTATCCGGATCGAGTAAGGTCATTTTCTTAGGTCTGACAATATAGTCCTCGTCGACTGAATACTCGTCCAGCCTTATAGAGTCGTACTGCTTTTTCTCAAGAGCGCTGTACAGCTCCTTTGCATTGCTCTGAGCGCAAAGCTCCTTAACGTCAATAATTCCCACAGGGAACTTTATATAATCCGTTTTAGAGCCTCTGTCCTCATAAGCGATATTGAATATTCCCGATGACACCTGAGTTGTGCCGTCCTTATCAAAGAACACCACAGACTGCTCCATAGTGAAGTTGAGGAACAGGAAATTATATCCGAACTTTGTGTGATTATAAAGCCTGCCGTCGCTGAGAAATGCGCGGACAGCAAGTGCCGCAAGTCCGTTGGTTCTGACTTTTTCGTCGGTATTATCTATGAATGTCGGGTGAAGTATCATCTCCGTTTTTTTCGAGTAGCCTTTCAATGAGCTTGCCATAGTGTCAGACGCCCCCCTTATCATCAAGGCTCCTGCCGCATTTATCATCAATTCCAGCACCAGCATTATGGACACCCACAGTAAAGCTCTTTTGATTATTTTCATGTTAAATCCTCCGATCTATGATATCCCTAATATCATAAAATAATTATATGTTATTTTTACATTAAAGTCAAGCCGACCAGTAAACGTCAAAAAAATGATCTTTTTTACGGAACAAGCTCTTTTTGCTTCGTCATTTTTACTAAGGGGTTCTCCGTCAATTTGATGAAAAAGCTATAATTTCATTGTGATTGTGCACAAAACCAAGTGTTAAAAATTGTCCGCAATGTACTATCCTTGCGAATTTCACTGTGTTATTCTTCATTTCCGCAAAAAATACTTGCAGTTTTTTGTGAAATATGATAAAATATAGTGATACTTGAAAATGACAACAGAAATTTCAGGGTACTATATATAAAGGAGACGCATATGGCAAAGATAAAAGCGGCTGTGATCTTCGGCGGCACTGCTCGGGAACACGCCCTTTCACTGGCTTCTGCCGCAGAGGTCATAAAGAATATACCAAGAGACACCTATGAGGTTATCTCAATAGGCATAAACCGTAAGGGACGCTGGCTGTTCTTCCCCGGCTCACCCGAGGAGATAGCTGACGGAACATGGGAGCAGAATACAGACTGCACTTCGGCTTTCATTTCCCCCGATCCGATACACAGAGGCATAATCACCATTGAAAACGGTGAGACCTCAGTCAAGAAAATAGACGTTGTACTGCCGATACTCATGGGTAAGCGCGGCGGCGACGGTACGATACAGGGACTTCTCGACCTTTCGGGTATCCCATATGCCGGCAGCGGAGTGCTCGCCTGCGCTTCGTGCATGGATAAGTCCCATACACACATGGTCATGGACGACTACGATATCAAAACTCCCGAATGGGAGCTCATAACTCAGCGCGAACTGAACGACCTTGATAAGAGATGTGCCGAGATAGCTGAGAAATTCGGCTGCAATTTAGTTGTAAAGCCTGCAAACAGCGGCAGCAATCAGGGCATAAGCTTCGTAAACAGCCCCGAGGAATTCATCAAGGCTGTAAAGGTGGCTTTCTCCAACGACAACAAGGTCATAGTTGAGAAATACGTCAAGGCAAGAAAACTTGAAGCGGCAGTTTACGGCTATGATACGCCTGTCTGCTCGCCTATCGGAGAGATAATCGCCGATGACAAGCTGTACGATCCGAGCAACTTCAATGTAAGCTCGGGAGACGACCTCACTATCCCTGCGGATATAACTCCCGAAATAAGAAACAAGGCTAAGGAGATAGCTGTTACTGCGTTCAAGGCTCTGGGCTGCAAGGGCTTCGCAAGAGTTGACCTCTTCCTCACCGAGGACGGAGATCTCCTGCTGAACAAGATAGGCACTATGCCCGGACTCAGACAGAACAGCGTTTTCTCAAAGCTCATGGAGCAGCTTGGCTACGAGCACGAGGATCTCATAGATATGCTCCTTGAACAGGCTATCGAAAACGCCGACAGGACATACTGAGCCTGAGATAAAAGATATTTAAGGAGATAACATTGAAAAATAACGTTTTGATCTCTCTTACGAGCATACAGTGGCAGGAGAACGAGAAAAGCGAGACCGAGCTGCTCACCAAGGCAAGCCTCACCCGTGAAAACGGCTGGGATATAATCTCCTATGAGGACACCTCGGCTACAGGCTTCGAGGGCTCTGTCACTACGATAAAGGTGGACAACTGCAAGAACGCCTCCATTACCCGTGAGGGCACGGCAAATTCCGTACTCTCTCTGGAGATAGGACGAAAGCACTTCTGCCAGTACGGCACTCCCTACGGCAACTTGCAGATAGGCGTCTACACCCACGCTATAGAGAATACTCTTGCCGAAAACGGCAGGCTGTATATGAAGTATACACTTGACCTCAATTCCTCGTATCTTTCAGATAACGAGATAATAATGACAGTACAGGCTCAGAACTGAGCCCGAAAGAAAGGATAGATAAAATGTCAGACCTTATCAATTCCGCCTCCCTGCGTCTCCGTGAGATAATCATGGACGCTCTCGGGGTTCTGGTATCCGAGGAAGCTATCCCCGCAGTTCCGCTGCCGAGCTTCAACATCGAGATACCTGCGGATAAGTCACACGGCGATTTCGCAGCAAATACCGCTATGGTATGCGCAAAGGCTCTTAAAATGCCTCCGAGAAAGATAGCAGAGCTCATCTGTGAGAAGCTCAGCCTTGAGGGCACTATCTTCGAGAAGGCAGAGGTTGCAGGACCGGGATTCCTCAATTTCTTCCTTGGAAGAAGCTGGTTCTCGGACGTAGTTCGCAACGTTCTTGAAGAGGGCGGCGACTACGGCAAGACCGAGCTTGGCAAGGGCAAGAAGGTCCTCGTTGAGTTTGTTTCCGCAAACCCCACAGGTCCTATGCATATCGGTAATGCAAGAGGCGGCGCTATCGGAGACTGTCTCGCAAGCGTGCTCCAGTGGGCAGGCTATCACGCAGAGCGCGAGTTCTACGTAAATGACGCAGGCAATCAGATAGAAAAGTTCGGAAAGTCCTTGGAGCTCAGATACTTACAGCTCTGCTCGCCCAAGGGACAGGAGCTCATGGCTCAGTACAAAGACGACGCCGACAAGCTCTGCTCCGTTATCTATGAGGGCAGCGGCGAAGGCGGAGAATTCCAGATGCCCGAGGACGTTTACCTCGGTACCGATATCATCGAACACGCCAAGAACTTCTACGATATAAACGGCAAGGCTATGGAAAGCGTTTCCGAGACAGAGCGCCGCAAGGCTCTCGTTGACTATGCGCTTCCTATTAATATAGCAGGTCTGGAACGTGACCTCAAAAAGTACCGTATCGTTTATGACAACTGGTTCAGAGAGAGCACAGTTCACGAAAAGAACGAGACAAAGCTGGTAGTTGACAAGCTCATGGAGGCAGGAAAGGCTTACGAGCAGGACGGCGCTATCTGGTTCAAGGCTACGGAATACGGCATGGACAAGGACTTCGTGCTCAAGAGAAGCAACGGTCTTTACACATACATCGTTCCCGATATCGCTTACCACTACAACAAGCTGGTAACAAGAGGCTTTGATAAGGCTATCAACGTTCTCGGCGCAGACCACCACGGCTATGTTCCGAGACTCAAAGCTGCTCTCAACGCTCTCGGCGTTGACGAGACAAAGCTCGATGTAGTCCTCATGCAGATGGTAAGACTTGTCCGCAACGGCGAGACAGTAAAGCTGTCAAAGAGAAGCGGCAAGGCTATCACACTGGTAACTCTCCTTGACGAGATACCGATAGACGCTGCGAGATTCTTCTTCAATCTCCGCGAGGCAAATTCACAGTTTGAGTTCGACCTCGGTCTGGCAATCGAAAAGACCTCACAGAACCCCGTATACTATGTTCAGTATGCACACGCAAGAATTTGCAGTATGCTCCGCAATCTGGCAGACGAGGGTATCAACGTGCCTGCATCAGCAGACTTTGACCTTCTCTCCGATCCCCGCGAGATAGAGCTTATCCGTCATCTTGCTTCACTTCCGAAGGAGATAGACCTTGCGGCTAAGACCTACGATCCCGCAAAGATCACCAAGTACGCTATCGACCTTGCAACTCTGTTCCACCGCTTCTATGACGCCTGCAGCGTAAAGAACGCCGAGACAGAACAGCTCAGGGACGCACGTATCCTCCTCAGCGTTGCAGTACGTCAGGTACTGAGAAACACACTGGAGATACTCAATATCGACCGTCCCGAGAAGATGTAAAAATTACAAGTCGGTTACAAAGAATTTACCGTCATTGGTAAATGTTAACAAAATTCAACATATTGTCAAGTCATGTTTGTGAGCCTTCAGACGAGAGTTAACAGTTTGTTAACAAATTCAGACCAAAAATGTGTTACAATTTGTAATATGTTGAGGAGTCGAACGCTCCCCGACTCTCCTTGAAGGTCCGCTCAAAATAAGATCTTATTAAGAGAAAGGATGTAAATCATGTCCAACAGATTATTTCAGGGTTTAGTTCATCAGATGCGCGATTCTATCGACGCTACTATCGGTGTTGTTGACGAGACAGCTACGATCATTGCCTGCAGCGACCTTACTCGCGTAGGAACAACTAATGAGTTCGTATCTCTGGACCTCAGCGATTCACACGATATCTTTATCCGCGACGGCTTCACATATAAGCCATTCGGTTCAAGAGTAAAGCCCGACTACGCTGTTTTCGTTGAAGGCGTAGACGACGCTGCTGCTAAATACGCAAGCATTCTTGCTATCGCACTTTCAAATATCAAGCAGTACTATGATGAGAAGTATGACAGAAACAACTTCATCAAGAACGTTATCCTCGACAATGTTCTCCCCGGAGATATTGTCATCAAGGCAAGAGAGCTCCACTTCAATGCCGAGATAAGCCGCGCCGTATTCCTTATCAGAATAATCTCAGCTAACGATATCTCAGCATATGATGTTATACAGAACCTCTTCCCTGACAAGAACAAGGACTTCGTCTTCAATATCACTGAGACTGATATCGTCCTCGTCAAGGAACTCAAGAGCGCTGTTGACTCAAAGGATCTCGAAAAGCTTGCACGCTCTATCGCTGATACACTCAGCAGTGAGTTCTATACAAGAGTAAACGTTGGTATCGGTACAGCCGTTGTCGGCGTCAAGGACCTTGCACGTTCATTCAAGGAAGCTCAGATGGCTCTTGAGGTCGGTAAGGTATTCGATACAGACAAGGTAATCGTAAGCTACGATAACCTCGGTATCGCTCGTCTTATCTACCACCTCCCAACAACTCTCTGCGAGACCTTCCTCCACGAGGTATTCAAGGTTGGCAGCATTGAGTCTCTTGACCATGAAACACTCTTTACTATCCAGAAGTTCTTTGAGAACAACCTGAACGTTTCAGAAACATCAAGAAAGCTCTTCGTTCACAGAAATACTCTTGTTTACAGACTCGAAAAGATCAAGAAGCTCACAGGTCTTGACCTCCGCGAGTTCGATCACGCTATCATATTCAAGATCGCTCTCATGGTAAAGAAGTACCTGTCCGCTAATCCTGTCAAGTTCTGATAGCACTTACAGCTGACGAACTTCGGGCGGTCCTGCCGCCCCTTACAGATTAAGGTAGGTGTAACCCATTGGTAGAACTTAAAAACGTATCCGTGACCTACTCCAGCGGCGTTGACGCTTTGAACAACGTCAGTCTGAAGATAAACGACGGCGACTTCGCTTTCGTTGTAGGTTCATCAGGTGCGGGAAAAAGTACTATGATAAAACTGCTTTTGAAGGAGATAGACGCTACAAGCGGTGTTGTTACCGTTAACGGCTATAACCTCAATAAGCTCAAAAAACGCAAAATACCTGAATTCCGCCGTACTCTCGGCTTTGTATTTCAGGATTTCCGCTTGATACCGTCAATGACAGTTTACGAGAACATCGCATTCGTTCTCAGAGTTATCGACGCTCCTATCAAGTACATACGCAAGAGAGTCCCCTACGTTATCAGTCTTGTAGGACTCCACGCCAAGACAAATTCTTACCCCGACGAGCTGTCGGGCGGCGAAAAGCAGCGTGTGGCTATCGCCCGTGCGCTGGTAAACGATCCGCAGCTCATAATTGCCGACGAGCCTACGGGTAATATCGATCCCGAGCTCTCCTACGAGATAGTAGAGCTGCTCAAGGGCATAAACGATCAGGGTACGACAATACTCATGGTAACCCATGAGCACGACTTGGTTCGTCACTTCGGCGGACGTATCATCAACATCACCGAGGGTGAGATCGTCTTTGACGAGGTCATCACAGGTACGGGAGACGAACTTATCCCCGATATCGACAGCGAGATAACTCCCGAGGCTATGGCTGCCGCTATCAGCGAAGCCGAGGCTGCCGAGGATACGGAAGCCGCAGATATGGTCAATACCGAGGAGGCTATCGACCTCCCTATCGAGAATATGACCGCTGATGATATAATATCGGCTATAGGCGGTATACCCGACGCTCCCGAAAAGGAGCTCATGAAGCCCGTAAAGGAGAATATCGACGTCGATATAACTCCCAAGCCGAAATCAGACGAGCCGACTCCGCAGGAAATGCTCGCCGCACTCACAGAAAAGACTGAAGGGGGTGCGGAATGAAACTAAGCGGTATCAGATACCTCGCCGATCAGGGCGTGGAAAATATCTGGAAGAATAAAATGATGGCATTCGCTACCTTCTGCGTTCTGCTCATTTCTCTTCTCCTTGTCGGAATAGCAGGTCTGTTCTATATAAACCTCAATTCCATGATAAAAGGTCTGGGAAGTCAGAACGAGGTAGTTGTCCTCATGAACGTCGGCACTACCGAGGAACAGAATTCTGCCGCCGAGGAAGCTATAAAGGCTCTCCCCAATATCGACAAGGTAGAGTTCGTTTCCAAGGAGGACGCTCTCGCAAGACAGAAGGCAAGCCTTCCAAATGCCGAGAAGATATTCAACGATTATATCGGTGATGACGCAAGCTTTATGCCTGACGGCTTCAGCGTGACTGTCAAGAACACCGATAAGATAACCGAGACTACCGAAAAGATAGGCGCTCTCGCTAATATCCAGAGCGCATCTGCTTCACCGCAGGTAGCCGAGTTTCTTAGAGAGCTCAGAAAGGTAGTATCTCTCATTGCAGGCGCTATTATCGCAGCTCTTGCAGTTGTTTCGATGATAATCATTTCCAATACCACAAAGGCAAGCGTTTTTGCCCGCCGTGAGGAAATACAGATAATGAAGTATGTCGGCGCTACAAACGCCTTTATCAGACTCCCCTTCTTCGTTGAGGGCATGGTAACGGGCTTCTTCGCAGGCGCAGGCGCTTACTTCATAACATGGGCTATTTACAGCTCGGCTTACAACATGATAAAGGAACAGGGTATGCTGATGAATACATTCGGCGTGAGCAGCCTTATCCCATTCGATAAGATACAGCTCATCGTTATCCTCGCATATCTCGTCGCAGGCGCTCTCATAGGCGCTCTCGGAAGTGTAGTAAGCACAAGAAAACATATTGATGTATGATATGCTCAAAGTGAACCCGACAATATGAATTTTACTATGAAAGGAGTGTGCTCTCGGACAGCAAGCAACTGTCCGTTACGCAGCTTAATTATGGAAAAGCTACATATGTTCAAGAAGGTAATATCCTTTGTGACAAGCTCAGCAATCGCCGCAGCATTTATCACATTCGTCCCCGTAAATGAGGGAAAGAGATCAAACAACGCATACGCTAAGACTATTGCAGAAATGCAGGAAGAGATCAAGTCTAATAAGGAAACGATCAGCGAGCTCCAGAATCAGCTTGACGCCCTTGCAGGCAACAAGGCTGAGGAGCAGCAGTACCAGTCGGTACTCAACGAGCAGATAAGTGTTATCAGCGCTAATATCGACCTTCTCAACAAGGAACTTGACAATATCAACGCAGACATCGACACTGCCCAGAACAATATCGCCGACCTCGACCAGTCTATCATTGACCAGCAGAACGAGATCGACGCTAATGTCGAGCTCTTCAAGCAGCGCCTCTGCGCTATGTACGTTACAGGAAACGACAACCTCGCTACAGTCGTAGTCGGCACATCAAGCTTCTATGATATGATGTCGAGAGTTGAAATGGTAAATCGTATCGCTTCCTATGACGAGGAGCTCATAAACGATATCCTCAGCGATATCGACCAGATGGAACAGTCAAAGAAAGACCTTGAGACCGAAAAGCTTGCTCTTGAGATGAAGCTTGATGAGCAGCAGAAGCGTAAGGAAGAAAAGGACGCTGAAATTGCTGTTCTCAATGAGAAATATCAGCAGACTCAGAACGAGATAGACCGTCTCTCTCAGGAAGAAGCTATGACAGCTGAAAAGAAGCGTGAGCTCGAAGCTATGAACGCTGAGTTCGACGCTGAGATCCAGGCTGAGATCGCTCGTCAGGCTGCTGCTGCACAAGCTGCATATGAGGCTGAGCAGGCAAGACTTGCCGCTGAAAGAGCTGCTGCTGCACAGGCTGCGGCTTCACAGGGCGGTTATCAGAGCGCTTATACTGCTGTTGATTATCAGCAGCCCGCATATATCCCTGCACCTTCTGCTTCGGGATTTGCATGGCCTGCACCGGGATTCTGCTATATCTCCAGCTACTACGGTCCGAGATGGGGCTCATTCCACGGCGGTATAGACGTAGGTGACGCAGGTATCCACGGCGGTGCAGCCTGCGCTTCAAAGTCAGGTACTGTCATCACTGTATGCAACTCATGCACTCATGACTACGCTAAGAACGGAAGCTGCGGCTGCGGCGGCGGCTACGGCAACTATGTCGTTATCTCTCACGACGGTACATATTCTACAGTTTACGGACACCTTGCTTCCGCTTGTGTTTCTGTAGGTCAGTATGTAAATCAGGGAGATGTTATCGGCTACATCGGCTCTACAGGCTGGTCAACAGGCGCTCACCTCCACTTTGAGGTACGTGTGAACGGAAACCGTGTTGATCCTCTGGGCTACGTTAGCCCGTAAAATATAACAATGATAATTCAGGGCAGTTCAAGCAACTGCCCGAATTTTTGTCAGAAAGCGATGATAATATGAATAAGAAAATCAGTCTCGGTCTGGCGCTGAGCCTTATCGCTATCGCTTCTGCGGTAACGTTTATACTGACTTCCTTTTTCTCGCTGCAAAGCTTCAACACCAAGGTAGTTGACGTAAACGAAAAGGCAAAGAAGTACAATTCGCTGCAAAGTCTGGATTCCTACGTCCGCGAGAACTTCCTCGGCGATATCGACGAGAACAAGCTCAGCGACGGTATCCTAAAGGGCTATATCTCGGGACTTGACGACGAGTACTCGAAATTCCTCTCCGAAGAGGAATACCTCGAGGAAAAAAGCGAGGACGAGGGACAGCTCATCGGTCTCGGTCTTATCCTTGACGAGGACGAAAGCGGCTATATCCGTATCGCAGGTATCAACAGCGAATCACCTGTTGAGGAGGCAGGTCTCCGCGAGGGCGATATAATCACCATTATCGACGGTATCGACGTTCTTGAGGCAGGCTTTGACGAGTCCGTTGAGGCTATGCGAGGCGTCGAGGGCTCGGAGATAAAGCTCACTGTCCGCAGAGGCGGCATAGACAGGGATTATACCTTTACACGCCGCTCTATGGAGGTAACTACCGTCAGCGGAAAAATGCTTGACGAAACTATCGGTTACATTGAGATAAACAACTTCAAGAAGAATACTCCTCAGCAGTTTGTGGACACCCTCGAAAGACTCACCTCAAACGGCGCTAAGGCGCTTATATTCGACGTCCGCGACAACAGCGGCGGCATGGTGGATATGCTTTCGGACTGTCTCGATCCTCTGCTCCCCGAGGGAGTTATCGCTACTGCGGAATATAAGGACGGTCACAGCGAGACGCTTATATACTCCGACGATACGAAGCTTGATGTGCCAATGGCGGTCATCGTCAATAAGAACACTGCCAGCGCGGCGGAGCTCTTTGCGGCTTCTCTCCGTGATTTCGGCGGAGCTAAGCTTGTAGGCGAAAAGACCTACGGCAAGGGCGTTATGCAGAAGACCACCGAGTTCAACAACAACGGCGCTGTAGTTCTTACCGTAGCTAAATACAGAACTGCGGTATCCGAATGCTACGACGGCGTGGGACTTGTCCCCGATGTGGCTGCCGAAAAAGGCGACACCGAGGGCTTCGATATGCAGCTTCAGGCGGCTGTCGATACTATAAGTCAGGAAATTATGCAGTAATTAGTTTTTTAGGGGCGGATATTATCCGCCCTTTTCTTATGGAAATTTCGTCGGACGGCGGAACGCCGCCCCTACAGACTTAGTTCTTAGCTCTTAGTTCTTAGCTCTTAATTCTAATCCACACTTGACTTTTTCAGCGTAATATAGTATAATATTATGTAATGCTATTTATTTATCAAATATAAAGGAGTGCATTGATATGGCTACAAAGAAGATGTCCAGAGAAAGCTACGACAAGCTCGTCGCTGAACTCGATGACCTTAAGATCAATAAACGTAAGGAAGTCGCTGAAAGACTTAAAGTTGCACGTTCCTACGGAGACCTCTCCGAGAACGCTGAGTACGATGAGGCTAAAAACGAACAGGCTATCCTCGAAGCTCACATTCAGGAACTCCAGTATACTATCGACAACGCTGAGATCGTTGACGACGAGAGTATCTCCGTTGACGAGATCGGTATGAGCTCCAAGATAACCATTAAGCGCGTTGATACAGGCAAGGTAGAGACTTTCACTATCGTTGGTACTAACCACGCTAATGTACGCGAGGGACTTATCTCAGACGAGTCTCCTATCGGCAAGGCTGCTATGAAAAAGAGAGTCGGCGATATCTTCATCGTTGAAGCTCCCGCAGGCGAGCTGAAGTTCGAGGTCGTAGAGATCTCCAAGTAATCGAAAGGACGCATAAAATGAGCGAAAATCAGGTAAATTCACCTGTTCAGGCTGAGGAAGAGCCTGCTCAGGATATAAACGTATTAAAGAAGGACAGACTCGACAAGCTGGCTGACCTCCGCGAACTGGGACACGATCCCTTCGTCATCACAAAGTTCGACGTAACAGGTCACGCTGCCGACTACAAGAAGGAGTACGAAGCAAAGGAAGCTGAGATACTTGCTGCCTGCGGCGACGACGAAGAGAAGAAAACTGCCGAGCTTGAAAAGTTCAACGAGAATATTATCCGTATCGCAGGAAGAATTATGAGCTGGAGAGATATGGGTAAGGCTAACTTCATCGACGTCCGCGACAAGTCCGACCGTATACAGGTATACGTTCGTTCAAACGACGTTGGCGCAGACCTCTTCAAGGAGTTCAAGAAGAAGTGGGATATCGGCGATATTATCGGCGTTGAGGGCTATGTTTTCAGGACTCGCAAGGGCGAGATCTCTATCCACGCCAAGAATATCACCCTCCTTACAAAGTCCCTCCTCCCTCTCCCCGAAAAGTGGCACGGACTCAAGGACACCGATACAAGATACCGTCAGCGCTACCTCGACCTCGTTATCAATCCCGAGGTAAAGGACACTTTCATCAAGCGCTCAAAGATAATCTCATCTATCCGCCGCTACCTTGACGATCAGGGCTTCATGGAAGTCGAGACTCCTATGCTGGTATCCAATGCAGGCGGCGCAGCTGCAAGACCTTTCGAGACACACTACAATGCTCTCGACGAGGACGTTAAGCTCCGTATAAGCCTCGAGCTCTACCTCAAGAGACTTATCGTCGGCGGTCTTGAAAGAGTTTACGAGATAGGCAGAGTTTTCCGTAACGAGGGCGTTGACACCCGTCATAACCCAGAGTTCACACTTATGGAGCTCTATCAGGCATATACCGACTACTACGGTATGATGGACCTTACAGAGAATATGTACCGTCACGTTGCTCAGGAGGTATGCGGAACTACCTGCGTTCCTTACGGCGAGCACATGATAGACCTTGGCAAGCCTTTCGAGCGTCTCACTATGATAGACGCAGTCAAGAAGTATTCGGGCGTTGACTTCAACGAGATAAAGACTCTCGAGGGAGCACGCAAGATAGCTGATGAAAAGGGCGTAGAGTATGAGACTCGCCACAAGCGCGGCGATATCCTCAACCTCTTCTTCGAGACCTTCGTTGAGGAGCACCTCATTCAGCCTACATTCATCATGGATCACCCGATAGAGATATCTCCTCTTACCAAGAAGAAGCCCGACGCTCCCGACTATGTTGAGCGTTTCGAGCTGTTCATCACAGGCCGTGAGATGTGCAACGCTTACTCTGAGCTCAACGATCCTATCGACCAGCGCGAGCGATTCAAGGCTCAGGAAGAGGCTCTTAGTCAGGGCGACGAAGAAGCTAACCGCACAGACGAGGACTTCCTCAATGCTCTTGAAATTGGTATGCCTCCAACGGGCGGTATCGGCTACGGTATCGACCGTCTGGTAATGCTTCTCACAAACAGTGCTTCTATCAGAGACGTACTTCTCTTCCCCACACTTAAAAGCCTTAACTAAGGAGCTTACGTATGAAAAAGAGATCACCTACTAAAACAGCATGGCTGTCAGTTCTTATAATGCTTATCGGAGTAGCTATCGGATTTTGTTCCCTTTTCTTTCTGGATAACAAGCCAATGTCAATGCTGGTAATTATTATTGCTATAGCTGTTTTTGTGGCAGGTATTATCGTAAATTTAGCTTTAGTACGCTGTCCGCACTGTGGTTATCACCCCGGAAGAATTTGCGGTCCGAAGTGTCCCCACTGCGGAAAGGATTTAGAAGAATAAACCATACGGGCGGCAATTGCCGCCCATTATCGTAAGGAATATACTATGAAAGATAAAGAAAAAAATACCGAAAGTGTTTCCAAACAAAACGACAAAGTCGAGATAAACAAGAGCGTTTTCAAGGTGAACAAGGAGCTCCGCCAAAAACAAGAGGAAGAACAGGCTAAAAAAGAGCAGCAGATCGCCGAGCAGTACGCTCAGCGCGAAAAGGAAAAGCAGGAAGCCTATGAGAAGAAGCTCCACGATGAAAAGATTGAGCTCATGCGCTTAAAGCAGGGTATCGTCGAGGAAAGCGAAACTATCCATGAGGAAAAGGAAGAGGAAATAAAGCTGTCTTTCGGCAAAAAAATAGCAAACTTCTTCTACCACAACAAATGGTGGCTGGGACTGGGAATTTTCTTCATTGTACTGGGTTCATACCTTGCATACGATATACTTTCCAAGCCAAATCCCGATATGGTGATCTTAATGCTCTGCGACAATAACGCTGTGGGGACCTCCACATTCCTTGAGGAGTACTTCGAGGAATATGCAGAGGACTCCAACGGCAACGGCAAGGTGCTGATCAACGTGTACTATATCCCCTATTCCAAAGACGAGTATCAGGACTACATCAACGGTGTATCCACCAAGATAACCACCTTCCTGAACAACGCTGACGGTGTCATGGTCATCGGCAATAAACTGACTGTGGACGACCTGCTTCCTCCTGAGGAAAGCTTCGTTGACCTCAGCAGCCTCTATCCCGATGATCCTCATGTGGATAAATACTTCTACTACATCAAGGATACAAAATTTGCCGAGCACATCGGCGTTTCTCCCGACGCTATCACAGATGATATGTTCTTTGCGCTCCGCAAGCCCAAGGACGTTATGAACGACAGCAAGGAGAAAATGCAGGAGACCTATGATAAAGACTTCCCCACATTTGACAGAGTAGTAAAGGCGCTTTCCAGCGAAGAGGAATAATATAAGCTTATAACAAAAAATTCAGGGACGCCAAGGCGTCCCTTTTGTTTTATGTGTAAGGGCGGCGTTTCGCCGCCCGATCATACAGCATCGTCCCACATTTTAATGTAGGGGACGGCGTCCCCGACGTCCCACAAATTAGGGACGCCTTGTAAGAGAAGGCGTCCTTTAATTGTAGGGCATTGTTTCATCAACGGGCGGCGGAACGCCGCCCCTACATGACGTTTACGCAGACGGTCAATGGTCGTCCCAGCAAAATAAAAGGCTTCACGTTTGTGAAGCCTTTAATATTTGTCTTAATGATCAGACACCGTACTTAGCTGTAGCAACCGGAACACCAGGGCCCATTGTTGAAGTAACTGTGCAGCTCTTGAGGTAAGTACCCTTAGCAGCAGCAGGCTTTGCCTTAACAACAGCCTCCATAAGTGTGTTGAAGTTCTCTTCGAGCTTAGCAGCACCGAAAGAAGCCTTACCGATCGGGCAGTGAATGATATTTGTCTTGTCGAGACGATACTCGATCTTACCAGCCTTAGCCTCTGTAACAGCCTTTGCAACGTCAGGTGTTACTGTACCAGCCTTTGGGTTTGGCATAAGACCACGAGGTCCGAGAACCTTACCGAGACGACCAACGAGTCCCATCATATCAGGTGAAGCGATAACTACGTCGAAGTCCATCCAGTTTTCCTTCATGATCTTGTCAACGAGGTCCTGACCGCCAACGAACTCTGCGCCAGCGCCCTGAGCAGCCTCGTACTTGTCTTCCTTACAGAATACGCATACTCTTACTGTCTTACCAGTACCGTTAGGAAGTACAACAGCACCTCTAACCTGCTGGTCAGCGTGTCTTGAGTCAACGCCGAGACGGATGTGAGCCTCTATAGTCTCATCGAACTTAGCCTTTGCGTTCTTGCAAACGAGGTCGAGAGCCTCTGTGGAATCATACTGCTTAGCATAATCAACAGCCTTAGCGCTGTCAACATATTTTTTGCCGTGTTTCATTATATTTCCTCCTATTTAAGTGGTAATACCGAGAAGCTTATAGCTTACCCGATTAGCGGAATTTTCCTCCCACCAATAGAACTCTGAACGGGGATATCCCCCACTTCATCATTCATTAAATTGATTAGTCAACAACTACAACGCCCATTGAGCGAGCTGTACCAGCGATCATGCTCATAGCTGCCTCGATAGAACCAGCGTTGAGATCCTGCATCTTTGTCTCAGCGATCTTCTTGATCTGCTCCTTAGTGATGTTTGCGACCTTAGTCTTGTTAGGTACTCCAGAACCGCTGTTGATGTTGCAAGCCTTCTTGATGAGGACTGCTGCGGGTGGAGTCTTAGTGATGAACGAGAATGAACGGTCTGCGTAAACAGTGATTACAACAGGGATTATCATACCGATGTCGTTCTTTGTTCTCTCGTTGAATTCCTTTGTGAATGCCATGATATTAACACCGTGCTGACCGAGTGCCGGACCAACAGGTGGTGCAGGAGTAGCCTTTCCTGCTGCGATCTGAAGCTTAATGTAGCCAACTACTTTCTGTGCCATGTATTCGCACCTCCATAAATGTGGTAAATGGCGAGGCAAGAATTATTTTACCTCTCCCACTGAATCCATACTGCGGATTCTTTTTGACCTGAATTAGTCCTCCACCTTAACTACCTGATTGATAGGCAGAGTTGTGGGGGTTTCACGACCAAACATTGAGACAAGAAGGTCTACAGTGCGGTCGTCGATATTGATGTTCTGAACAACGCCGATAAATCCGTCCATAGCAGTACCCGAGATGCGCACGCTGTCGCCGACCTTGAAGTTGACGGTAACGGTTGCGACTTCGAGACCGAAGAGCTTCTGAACTTCCTCCTCTGAAAGGGGTGTGGGCTCTGAAGCAGGACCTACGAAGCCTGTACAGCCTCTGGTATTTCTAACGACGTACCATGAATCGTCGTTCATGATCATCTTGACGAGAACGTAGCCCGGATAGGTCTTACGCTCTACTTCTTTGGTTTTGCCGTCTGTGATCTCAGTAGCTTTTTCGGTAGGAACTCTTACCTCTTGGATAAGTTCATGAAGCTTGCGGTTTTCTACGACCTTTTCAATATTCTGGGCAACCTTGTTCTCATAGCCCGAATATGTGTGTATAACGTACCACTTAGCTGCTTCTGACATAATATTCCTCCTGATTCCCTTAGAAATTAGCCTGCGTTATAGATGAGACGCAGTAAACCGAGAAAGCCCTGGTCGATAAGTCCAACGAGGATAGCTGAACCAACAATAACGCCGAGAACGACTGAAGTATTGTTGATAACTGTCTTCTTGGTCGGCCAAACCACTTTTTTGAATTCGACTTTGAGGTCCTTGAACCACTTGCGGATCTTTCCGCCTTCTTTTTTCTTCTCGGACTTCTTTTCTGACTTCTTCTCTGAAGTTGTATTCTTAGCCATAAAAATACTCCTTCCGATTACTTTGTTTCCTTGTGAAGAGTATGCTTTCTGCAGAATTTGCAATGCTTCATCATTTCAATTCTGTCCGGGTCATTCTTCTTGTTTTTCTTGGAAACATAGTTGCGCTGCTTGCACTCTGTACAAGCTAAAGTAACCTTTACTCTCATATCGGCACCTCCTGAATTAGTACTTCCTTTGTTACCAAAGGTAGGTTGTTTGCCTCCCTCGCACGGGGACAAAAAAATAAACCCCCAACGAGGTACTAACATTATAACATATATATTCCCGAAAGTCAAGCTTTTTTTCAAGTTTTTAGTGATTAGTGCATAGTGATTAGTGCAGCGGCGTACATTGTGCTCCCGATGAATCATAATGCATAAAATCCGCTCTCTTTTGCCAGCACTTAGCCGTTCTCACGGTGTTGACACACCTTGCCCTATATATTATAATGAATATAACAAATGTCAAAGGAGCTGATAATATGTCCGATAATATCAAGGTCTCGGTAATAGTCCCTGCACACAACGAAGAGAAATACGTTGTCAGGTGCATAAACTCCGTAAAACAGGCAGCAAGCCGTGTAAAATGCGGAGTTGAGATAATCGTGGTCTGCAACAGATGTACCGACCGCACTGCCGAGCTTGCACTTGCAAGGGGAGCTCGGGTAGTCACCGACGAGAGCCGATGTATAGCCACAGTCCGCAACACAGGCATTGCCGCAGCACGGGGAAAGGTCATAGTGACTATGGACTGCGACAACCGTATGACTGAGGATACGCTGAGGGAGATACTGGGTATGCTTAACAGCGGCAGGTATATCGGCGGCGGAGCGCCTCTGCGCTTCGAGCGTTACTCCTTCCCCTTATGGCTCAACGATATGATGTGCAGGGCAGGCTTTAAGCTCACAGGGCTGTACTGCGGCATATTCTGGGCGGAGAAGTCCACCTTTGAAGCTATCGGCGGATTTGCCGACAAAAAGGCAGGCGAGGATATCGCAACTGCCAAGAATATGCGAGCCTACGGCAAAAAGCTGGGCAAACGCTACGGCTGTCTCCGCAGGAACCACCTTATCAACTCCACACGCAAATACGACGATATGGGAGACTGGCTGTATTTCAAGCTTATCTTCAAGAACGCAGGAGCAATGATAAAGGCGGCTCTCGGCGACCGCACCGACTATGACAAGCTCATGGACGAGCTCTTTTACGATTACAACGGCAAATAATCAGCTGTAATTCTTGGCGATTCTGTAGTCCACAGAGCCCGTGAAGGGATCGTATATGATGTCCTCGTTGTCCTTGTTGGCAACGATGTAGGAATTCTTATAAAAGAGCGGTATGAAGCCGTACTGCTCAAGAAGAGCCTTTTCTGCGGCGGCATAGCTGTCCACGAGCTGATTCACCGATGGGCACTGCATTATGCTCTCTGAGCTGTTCAGGTCGCCCTTTGCGCTTCTCAGGCACTCGTTCTCGCCGAACTCGTCAAACACAGCAAGTCCGCTGTTGAAATCGGCTTTCAGCGGATACAGAGCGATACTGTAATCGCCGTTGGCGATACGCTCGTTGAACTCCTTTGAGGTCAGGTCTTCGATGCCGATATAGATACCAAGGCTTTCCTGACAGCCCTGTGACAGCAAATGGAGATACCTTGAATCAACAGTGCTGGAGTCAACTATTATCTTTACACTTTCCACGGAGCTGATCTTCAGCTCCTCTTTTGCTTTTGCAAGGCACTGCACAGCCTTTTCCTTGTCAAGCATATCGAACTGCTTATCGGAAGCAAGATCGCGGTAGCTTCTGCCGAGGATATCCACAGCAGGCGGAATGATACCGTAGGCTATCTGCAGGTCGCTGTCAAGCTGACCTCTCAGAGCCTCCCTGTCCGCTGAAAAAGCAACTGCCTTGCAGAGCTCCTTGTTCGAGTAGAGCTTGTCCTTGGGATTGAAGATAAGTCCGAGGGTAGTTGCTTTCTGTCCGACAATGCTGTACTTTCTGGGATTGTAGCCGCCAACTTTCATAGCGGTAAAGCACTCGGTCTCCTCTTCCTTGAAGCACTGACGGACCTCAGCTTCGCTGTCCTGTATGGAGAAGCTGACAAAGCTGGGGAGCACCTCGTAGTCGTCACGCTCGTTGGCGGTATTCTTGCGCATATAGAGGATATTGTTGTTTCCGTAGGGATCGTAGAACCACTGGCGGACGTAAAAAGGTCCGTTGGACATTACCGACCTGTCATCGAGACCGTATCTGCCCTTAGTGGAAATGAAAAACTGCTCATTGCAGGGAAAAGCCGCAGGAGTTGTCAGAAGTCCGAGGAACTCCGCACATGGATATTCAAGCGTTATCTGCAATGTAAAGTCGTCAAGCGCCTCGGCACCTACAGCTTCGGTAGAATAGCCACCCTCCATTACACGCTGACTGTTCTTTAGGCAGGCGAAGTCGCGGGCATAGGGAGAATGCATTTTCGGATCAAGAAGTCTTCTGAACGCAAAGACGTAATCATTGGCAGTTACGGGAAAATACTCGTCGTCGCCTATGGAATCGTCCTCATTTGTATCGAAAAACCAATAGTTATCGTCTCTCAGGTTGAATGTATAGACGCAGCCGTCCTCTGAAACGGTGTAGTCCTTGGCGTTGCAGCAGACGATACTGCCGCTCCTGTCCTTCATAACGAGACCGCTGTACAGATTCTTTATGACCGTGGCAGACGAGGGATCGCCTGCAAACTGTGGATCGAGGCTCCGGGGATTGCCTGCCAGCGCCGCTCCGTACATATGACCTGCGCCGCTGCCGCGTTTATCGTCATCGCCGCCGCAGCCTGTTATTCCGCCTGCTATCATAGCCGCACAGGCAGTAATTGCAATTATCTTTCTCTTTTTCACATTGTTCTCCAATCTTTTCAAATCAAAATCAAGCCGCGCTTGCTTTTGATTTAGTTTAGAGTTGAGAGTGGAGAGTTTAGAGTTAAAGTGTTCGCTGCGCTCAAATTATAACTTTCAACTCTCAACTCTCAACTTTTGCGCATTCGCGCAAAGCTGTCAATCTCTCAAACCAAAATAGTCCCCCATAGAGGGGGACATTTTTTTCTTTAATTCATGCTGACTGTTACAATAAATCCGTCAGCGTTATTTCCCGATACGGTATAGGTCTTGTTCGACGGAACAGGCACCTCTGTATCTCCTGTCGGATTTGCGGGAGCATAATATATCTGATAAAGCTTCTTATCGACTGTCACCTCAAGCGGTTCGTCCTTAGTATGCTCCTTCAGCTTGTTGATATACTCCTCAAGGCAAAGAGAATTCTGCTTCATATACATAGCGTGAGGAGCTCCCACGTATCTGTATGTATAATCTCTTGCACGCTCGCGGGTGTAATTTTCCTTACCCTCGGGGAAACGTACTACAAATCCGTATTCTGCGGCGTGCTCGTCGATATAGCTGTAAACGCCTGTAGGCGAATAGTAGCCCGAGCTTGAACCGTCAGACGGTGCGATTATAATGTCGAGTGACCTTCCTGTGTGGTAATCGGAATGTCCGCCCTGGAACTGTGAATTGCCGTTGTAGTACTTATCGTTCTGCTCCTCGGCAGTACGGTAACCGCCGATGACATAGATATCGGAATTCTTGCTCTCAGCGTAAAACGCATTCATAAGAGCTGTAAACTGCTCAAGAGTCTCCTTATCGAGAGAAATAACTCTGTCGCTTACGTGGAAGGCAGTGCCGTCGATAACATCGTAAAGAACGGCTAAGTCGATATCTCCCTCAACGAACTTGTATTCGTGGTCGGCATTTACAAGAAGAAGATTTCCTGTATTTACATCGGCTGCCTTATGTATCTCGGTAGTATACTGAGATTCTGACGGTTTCTGACCGTCTGCTGTACCTGAAAGTATAGCGTTTGTCTCATTGCTTGATTCAAGCTTGTCTATAATTGACGATTGCTGGGTATTGTCTGCGGTTGTTGTCGTTGCCTTTGTATCGGAGTTTTTGTTCTTTCCCTTGCCCGAGCAGCTCTTAACGCATGAAGTAAGTATAACGATAAGTACTATCAGAACAAGGATAACCGCAACAAGTCTGTCATATCTTACTTTATATCTCTTTGACACCTTATCTCTTTTGCGGTTTCTTCGCTTATCTCCGTTAGTCATAAAACGAAATCGCTCCTTAAAGAATATTCGGTTTTATCGGCAGTGCCCGAGGCTCTGCCTGTCCTATATTTATGTGCACAAAGCAGTGCGAAAAATGTCGTAATCAACTTCTATTGAGTATTATATCACAAATTTTTGTACTTGTAAAGTGTTTTTTTTATTTTTTGCACTAATAATTTATAGATTATTGTAACATAGTGCACGAAGCGGTCTGAAATGTCCACAAAAAGCTGTGGTCAATCCGAGTTTTTCACTCTTCTTCTGTACTCTGAAGGGGTACAGCCCTTATGCTGCTTGAACTGCCGCATGAAATAGGACTCGCTGTCGTATCCACAGGTCTCGGATATGGCAGTTACCGACAGGTCGGTATTTTTCAGCAGCTCCGACGCATGGATAAGACGGCTCTCTATGATGTCCTGTCTGAACGTCACGCCGAATGCCTCGAAATACAGACGGTGAAAGTATGTCCTGCTTATCTGCATATCCTCGCACATTTCCTCCACTGACCAGCTTGCAGTTGGATCGTCGTACACAGCCTGACGGAGCTTTTTCAGCTCGGCATACCGCGGTATATTCTCCTTTGGATCAATATCGGCGCTGTCTGTGATATCGCTCATGGTGATGAATATGATACGCATGGAGAGCTCCATGAACTCGCTGAAATGCTTTCCGCGGTGCATGGACTGCGTCCTCATCGAGCGCAGAGCGCTTACGATAACGAAATCGTCCTTGAGCTCCACAGGGATATCCTGAGTGATGTTCATAGAACTGATATACTGCCTGTCGGCGGCTGAGGTCTTGAAGCTCACAAGGTCATAGCGGAGCGGCTTGCCGTTTACGGGACGGAAGCTCTGCTTGTAGCCGCTGGTAAGCAGGGCAACAGAGGACTTTGCAGTCTGCTTCTGAACTCCCCCGTCCATGTAGGAGACAGGCGTCCTGAAAAACAGCAGCACGGGATCGGCACCCATTTCGCCGCTGAGTGCGGTATCGCGCCTGCAATTGAGCAATATGCGGTTTATCTTCAAGTGCCTCACCCCTCTGAATTTTTATCAATACAAATCAAAGGGAACATCGCTGCCGATATCCCCTTTCTTATGTCATTCTGCGCTTTCAGCCATACGTACAGCCTTCATCATGATAGCGCATTCAAGGCGCTTCTTTTCCAGCTGGCATGATATCTTATGAGCAGTTCTTATATCGCCCATATACTGGTAATTATTGGCGTTGCAGCCGCCGCTGCAATAGAACTTTGCCCAGCACTCGCGGCAGTCGGGCTTTGAGTAAACGTGAGCCTTTGCGAAGTCCGCTTTCATCTCCTGATTAAAAGTGCCCTCGTCTATGTTGCCCATTTTGTACTCGTCGATACCTACGAACTGGTGACATGGGAAGATATCACCGTCGGGAGTGATAGCGACGTAGTCGTTTCCGCAGCCGCAGCCTCTCAGACGCTTGATAGCGCATGGTCCCTGGTCAAGGTCAAGCATGAAGTGGAAGAAGTTGAACTTCTTGCCCTGCTTCTCGTTTTCGAGAAGTCTCTGAGCCAGCTTTTCGTACTCGGCGAAAACTGTGGGGAGGTCTTTCTCTGTGAGGGCATAGATATCGTCGTCGCCCACAACAGGCTCAACGGATATCTGGTCGAAGCCTGCCTCGTTGAGAGCAAAAACGTCATTGGAGAAGTCGAGGTTCTTGTTGGTGAATGTGCCTCTTACATAGTATTCCTTATCGCCTCTGCCTGCTACAAGCTTCTGGTACTTGGGGAGTATCATATCGTAGCAGCCCTGTCCGTTGGGGAGAACGCGGAAGTAGTCGTTTACCTCCTTGCGTCCGTCGATAGAGAGAACAACGTTGGACATTTCGCGGTTGATGAAGTCTATCTTCTCGTCGTCGAGGAGAAGTCCGTTTGTGGTAATAGTAAAGCGGAACTTCTTGTTGTACTCCTTTTCACGGCTTCTTGCGTACTCGACTACCTGCTTTACAACATTGAAGTTCATAAGGGGTTCGCCGCCGAAGAAGTCAAGCTCTAGATTCGGTCTGTCGCCTGAATTTTCAAGGAGAAAATCTATAGCGTGCTTGCCTGTCTCAAAGGACATGAGCTTTCTGCCCTTGCCGAAGTCGCCTGTGGAAGCGAAACAGTACTTGCAGCGAAGCTGACAGTCGTGTGCGATATTCAGGCACATAGCCTTAACGGGAGAAGCTACGGAGTACTGAGCGTACTTCTCGTAATCGTCCTCGGAGAAGAGTATCTTGTCGTTGTAGAGCTCCACTATCTCCTCATAGCACTCGCGGATATCATCGGGAGCATAGGATTTTGAGAGCTTATCCACAACTCCCTGTGGACATTCAGCCTCGAAAGGTGGCTCAACGTTGTCCAGCAGGTCGTATGTGAGCTCGTCCACCAGATGAACGCCGCCGCTGTTAACATCGAGGACTATATTAAGTCCGTTAAGCTTATATTTATGTATCATCTTCAATACCTCTATTCAAAAAATATGAGGCAGCATTTGCATACTGCCCCGACTTATCTTAGCCTTTAGCTTATCTCTCGCACTTCTGATTTGCAACTGTGCAAGAAGTCTTGCAAGCAGACTGACATGAAGCCTGACACTTGCCGCAGCCGCCCTTCTTAGCGGATTCCTTGAGATTAGCCTTATTGATAGTCTTGATGTGTTTCATTTTTGTGACCTCCATAGGTTTTAACGGTATTCACCGCAGAATACTTTATAATATTATACCATACATTGAAGTACAATGCAATAGTAATTTCAAATAATTTATTCTTTTACCGATATCACTCTTCAGGTCCGAAGATACTGTCGTAGACAAAGTTGTAGATATCGATATAGGTATTGGCTGTATAGTGGAGGCCGTCTGTTGTGCCGTAGCCGTTCCACACAAGATATGTATATGAATCAAGGAAGGTTATCCTGCTGTCCAGCCCGTCGCGGAGAGCATTGTTGAAAGCTTCTATCCTGCCGTTGAGGTAGGAGTATCCGCCGTCGCAGGGATTTACCGCCATTACGATGACCTTGTTGTTGTCAAGGAACTCATCGGGCAGACCATTGTAAAGTCTGAGATAAGCGTTGCTGTCAAGGTCGTTTACTCCGAGGTTGATAATTACCGTCTTATCGCGAATCTGGCATATCTGGTCATAGTTGTTCCTAAAGAGACCGATACCAGCACCGACCTTTGCGATGTTGTCAATAGCGACGCTGCGCGAAAGTCCCACTGTACGTGAATCTCCCACCCAGAACCACTCTTCGTACTCGCTGTCGATACGCGGAAGGACGTACTCGAAGCTGTCCGCTTCTACTGCCTGCTGGATCTCTGTAGGCTGAGGCTGTGCCGCCGCCTGCTCTTCAGCTTTCTGTTCTTCCTCTGTGTTTCTCTGCTTGATGCCGTTTTTTTCAAGGAAGTCGGTAAAAATAGCTCCTTCATCGCTCACTGATACCCAAGCATAATAAGAAAGTATCATTGAAGCGTCAATGGCGTCCAGCTTGCCGTCGCCGTTGAAGTCGCCTGCCGATTCCTCATACGAATAAAGAGGACTTTCATGTCCCGAAGAAACTGCCGCATATGCATCAAGAACGCTTGAAGCGTCCCTTGAGTCCACCGTACCGTCGCCGTTCACGTCGCCGATCATAAAAAGACCTGCTTCTCCGTGAGCGGGCAGAGCCGCTGCATTGACAGCGAGCACCGCAGCCGCGGCAAGGCTCATAAGCGTCTTCTTTTTCATAGATTTACTCCTTTTCACTGGTCAAGCTCAATCAGAAGCTCGAAATCAGCATCGATCCTCTGTTTAAGCTCTTCGATCTCGGCACACTTACGGTTCATAAGCTCGTAATCTGTATAGACCTCCTCCTTGCCGATCTCCTCGGTAAGCGAGTCTATCTGCGCCTGCAGATCGTCGATTTCCTTTTCAAGGCGTCTCATTTCGTTTTTTCTCGCAGCGTCAGCGCTTCTCTGCTGCTTGCTGCGATAGTTTTTAGCAGATTTTTCTTTAGCTGCCTCCGCAGCCTTCTGCTGTTTTTCGGCTTCGAGAGCCCGTCTCTCCGCCGCCTGCTCCTCACGGAGCACATCGAGATACTTATTGAAGCCATAATTATGAAGCCGATAGCCTCCGTCGGTAAGCTCGATAAGTCTGTCAGCGATCTTGCTTAAAAGATAGCGGTCATGGCTGACAAATATGACCGTACCCGTATATGAAGCCAACGCCTCCTCGATAGCCTCTTTAGAGCTGAGGTCGAGGTGGTTGGTAGGCTCGTCGAGAATAAGAACATTGCCGTGCTCCTGCATCATGATAGCGAAGCAGAGCTTGGCGCGTTCGCCGCCGCTGATGACGCCTGTCTCCTTGAACACGTTCTCGCCGATAAGGCGTACCTGTGCAAGCAGGCTGCGCACCTCCAAGTCTGACATAAGAGGATAGCGGCTGTGGAGCTCCTCCATAACAGTGAGCTCTTTATTAAGGTTTGTACTTTCCTGCTCGAAGTAGGAAATTTTAATATTGCTGTTCCAGCGTACAATGCCTTTATGCGGGAGCTGCTCCTGTATTATGCGGAGCAGAGTTGATTTTCCGATACCGTTGTCTCCGATGATACCCACCTTTTCGCCCCTGCGGACTTCAAAATCCAGAGTATCAACGAGAGTTTTACGTGCAGCGCCCTCTCCTACGGAGATATCCACGCCCTTGACCTTGAGCACGTCTATAGGCGGCTCAACGGCGTATGTGAAGCGTATCTTCGCGTGTTTTGTGTCGTGGACGGGACGTTCCACACGTTCTATCTTTTCAAGCTGTTTTCTGCGGCTCTGAGCCATTTTCGTAGTCGAAGCACGAACGAGGTTCTTTGCCACATATTCCTCCATATGAGCTATCTGCTTCTGCTGTATCTCATATTCCTTTTCGCGCCGCGCGTCGTTTTCCTCGCGCTGACGGACAAAGGCGGTATAATTTCCTCTGTAGCGTGTGAGGACTCCCCTCTCTATCTCGCAGATAGAGGTGCAGAGCCTGTCGAGGAAGTAGCGGTCATGGGAAACTATCAGCACCGCGCCCTTGTAGGAGCGGAGATAGTCCTCAAGCCACATTATCGTCTTGAAATCAAGGTGGTTTGTAGGCTCGTCAAGAATGAGCAGATTGGGCTCTTCAAGAAGGAGCCTTGCAATGCAGAGACGAGTTTTTTCGCCGCCACTGAAGCCCGACACGGTACGCTCCAGCTCCTCGCCCGAGAAGCCCATACCGTTCAGCACCATGCGTATCTTCACATCGGTGTTGTAGCCGTCGTTGGCCTCCACCCATGAGGAGAGCTGCTGGTACTCGTCCGCAGCGGAATTATCGCCCATTTCTATTTCAAGCTCTATCTCGCGGAGTCTGTCGATAGCACGGTGTATCGGAGCAAATACGCTTCTCATCTCGTCGATGACGGTATTCTCGGTATTGAGACCGCCCATCTGTTCGAGATAGCCCACCGTGGTCTTTGCCGCCATTGATATGACGCCGTCCTTTTCGGTGAAGCGGTCAGGCTCAACGGAGCCTGTGAGAATTTTCAGAAGCGTGGACTTGCCGCAGCCGTTGTTGCCCACAAGGCCTATCCTGTCGCTCTCGTCAATGGAGAGTGAAACATTTTTCAGCACCTGATTCCCGTTATAGAACTTGTTTACATTCGTTAAGCTTGCAAGCATTGTGAATTTCCTTTTTTCAGCTGATATGCACAAGCAAGTTTTAACATTATTGTGCATACTGCAAATATAAATGCAGCCAAAGCATTGTCAGTCAACAAAATACCCAGCATACATATACCAACATAATACCATTTTTACACTGAAATGTCAATGGTCACGGTCAATAAAACGCCGCCGCGATTTCAAGCGCTTTTATGCATATTTCATTAAAATCGCCTATTTTTCGGACGTTCACGGATAAAATAGAAAAATCTCCCGAGGGGGTGGGAGATTTTTCTGAGGATTAAAAGATATAAAGGATTGAGGGTATTAAGCTTGTCCTGTGTTCAGCTTCTAAAGCTGATGTTCCGTGCGAAGTGCCTAATCTCCGAAACGGAAATAATAACCCCTGAAAGGCATAATCGGTAATTCGTTTACACCTTCTTAATATATTATACATTATCTGAGCGTAAATACAATGAAAAATACTATCCTTTTCAGAAGATTATTTGTAATTCTCATGACAAATATATAAAATCATCTTGCATTTGGCACCAAACTATGATACAATAGTACATATAGAAGCAATGATTTTGCTTCGCCAAAATCATTGCTTAGTTGAGAGTTGAGAATTGAGAGTTAAAAGTAATGATAGAAACTTCAGCGACATTATTTAAATAATATGAGCGAAGCGAACACATTAACTCTCAACTCTCCACTTTCAACTCTGAACTGTATCAAAATTCAGAATATCTGAATTTTGATTATGAAAGGAGAGCTACTATGAGCCGCAGGATACTTATAGGCGTGGTCATCGCCGACTGCCATATAGACTTTCAGAGCGAGATACTGCGCGGCATAATCACGCAGGCTTTCAAGAGCAACTGCGATATCGCAGTAATTGCGCCCCTCCATGACTTCTCCGTCCGCTCCGTCCACAAGGACGCCGAGCGCTCCGTCCTCGACCTTATACTCTCCGACAGCATCGACGGTATCATCTACGACAGGAACACCTTCCACGACGAGGACATCTGCCACCATATCGACAACCTCTGCAAGCGCTCGGAAAAGCCCGTCATGCTCCTTGATTACAACGACCACAAGAGCTTCGAGACCACCTCCGTGGACGACCGCGAAGCCTTTGAGACCATAACCGACCACCTTATCAACGTTCACGGCTACAAAAAAATATACTGCCTGACAGGTCCGAAGAATACATTCAGCGGCGAGGAGCGCCTTGCAGGCTATAAGTGCTCCATGAAGAAGCACAATATTAATATAGGTAAGGACTGGACGGAATACGGCGACTTCTGGACAGAAGCTCCCAAGCGCTATGCAAAGCGTATTTTCAGCGGCGAGCTGGAGCGTCCCGAGGCTATAGTCTGCGGAAACGACGTTATGGCGATAACTCTCACCAAACTTTTCACAGACGCAGGAATCAGAGTTCCCGAGGATATAGCCATTACAGGCTACGACGCTTCTATCGAGGGCTACCAGTCCTCACCATCTATCACCAGCTACAGCCGTCCTAATTTCCAGCTTGGCGCGGAGGCTCTCAGACGTCTTTACCGCATTATCACAGGAAAGATATGCAGCAAAGTCCCCAACGAGAACGGCGAGCTCCGTCTGGGCGAGAGCTGCGGCTGTACCGAGAATCCCGGACTTCGCCACAGCATACAGCGAAATATAAGCATAAACAGCCGCTTTGAGACGCAGCTCCTCTACGGCGATATGCTCTTTGATATAACAAATGCGGATAATATCCACACTTTTGCCGACAGGCTGGATAATTACACCTACTTCCTGCATAAAATGAGAAGAGTGAGGATATGTCTCACCAAGAGCTACGTGGACGCCACCGTGGATAAAAACGCCGAGGAGCTAAGTTTCCGCACAGGCGACCAGATGAAGGTAGTTCTTGCGAAGTCCGCTATCTGGCGTGAGTCCGAGTCCAACGGCTTTTTCAGCTCGTCGGATATACTCCCCGATTACAGCGAGGAGCGCAGCTACCCCTCCGCATTCTTCATCTCTCCCCTGCACTACAACAATAACTTCTTCGGCTACTGCGCAGTTTCCTTCGGCAAGGAGCCCCGTTCGTTCAGCTCACTGTACCTGAAATGGATAAACTACGTAAATGTCGCCCTTGAACAGGTTCGCATAAAGGCTATAATGAACCGCACTATCCTCAACACCAGCAAGGCTCTGCTCTACGACCACCTGACAGGACTTCTCAACAGAAGCGGAATCGAGCAGGAGTTTGAAACCAAGCTGTCGGCGGCTTCGGGAAACCGCTTCATCGAGTGCATGACCTTTGAGCTGGGCGGACTGAAAAAAGCCTACTACCAGAGCGGCGAGGAAAAATCCAACAGCATTATGGCGGCATTCGCCAAAAAGCTCCGCTCCTGCATACACGGGCGCGAGATATGCGGCGCATGGGCTTCGCAGACTCTATGCGTTATAAGTCCCGAAAGCAACAGGGTTTCCACAATATACGAACAGCTCTGCGGCAAGATACGTGAAACTCAGTTCAGCAGTGAGGAAAACTGCAATATTGACTTCACAGTGGGAGTTTGCAGCCTTGAGCTTGACAGCTCCTCAGACCTGTCCGAAGCCATGTACAAGGCAACCGTGAACCGCGTGTACACCTACACCATTTCCGAGCCCACCTCAAATCCTCAGTTTGAGAAGCTCTGCCTGCTCCGCAACAGGATAATGAAGAACCCCGAGCTGCCATGGAAGATAAGCGAAATAGCGGAAAGTCTCTACCTCAGCAAGAGCTACCTGCAAAAGATATACAAGTCCTACTTCGGCAGGAGCATTATCGAGGAAATGATACAGTTCCGCATAGACAACGCAAAAACTCTGCTGGCTCAGACGGATATGACCGTTACGGAGATATCCCGTGAGTGCGGCTATTCATCGTATAACTACTTCGTCCGCCAGTTCAGGATGTGCGAGGGCTGCTCGCCGTCGGAATACCGCGACGAACAGAAAAGAAAGGCTGTTGAACATGAAAACTGATACTAAAGCTGAAGTTATCCTCATGAAATGCCCCGAAACTCAGAAGATATACGGAGTAAGAGTGGAGGAATGGCAGGGGGACTGGTTCAGGACATGGGCTTTTCCCGTTGACGTAAAAAAAGCCTCACACGAAGGCTTCGACAAGAATAAGATAAGAGGTAACCTCTACCCTGCCGATGAATACAACGGCTGTCCCTACTGCAAGTCTGTCTGCTTCGTGCAGTGTACACGCTGCGGAAAGCTCAGCTGCTGGAACAACGAGGAGCGTATCTCCTGCGCATGGTGCGGACTTACAGGCGATGTTTCCAGAATTGAGGACGAGGTCGACGTAAAGGGCGGAGATTATTGATTTATTCAATTTTGTCAAAAAAACAGTTGTATCCAATGAAAGGGATTCCAAAGGGACTGTGTTCCTTTGGTCAGGTCAAGGGCTGACAGCCCTTGCGGGGTTCGGGGCAGCGCCCCGATTTCGTCAGGCGCTTCGCAAGGGGTGAATCAAAAAACAGTCCAGTGGACTGTTTTTTGAGAGGGGACGCCTTGCAAGTGAAGGCGTCCCCTAAACGTTCCTTTTGCAATGAAACGTTATTCTATACTTATTTTAATCAAGGGGGCTATCCTCAATGAACAGAGATAAGGTCATTGTCAGAACCAGCCTTATCGGTATTCTGGCAAATGTGTTCCTTGCGTCATTCAAGGCTGTAGTAGGCATACTCAGCTCCTCTATCGCTATCATACTGGACGCCGTCAATAACCTCAGCGACGTAATGTCCTCAGTGATAACCATTATCGGCACTAAGCTTGCACAAAAACGTCCCGACAAAAAACACCCCTACGGCTACGGCAGGATTGAAAATCTCAGCACCTCGCTGATAGCCGTCATAGTTCTATACGCAGGCGTTACCTCCCTTGTGGAGTCCATAAAGAAGATAATCCACCCGCCTGTGCCAGATTATTCCGCCGCCGCTATAATCATTGTAGCTTCGGCAGTTGTGGTAAAGATACTTCTCGGACTTTACGTTCGCAGAAAGGGCGAGAGCGTAAACTCCGACTCGCTTATCGCTTCGGGCAAGGACGCCCTGCTGGATTCGGTCATCTCGGCGGCTACTCTCCTTGCGGCTATGATATACCTTATATTTGATATCAGAACAGAAGCATGGCTGGGCGCGGTCATATCCCTTGTCATTATCAAATCAGGTCTGGAGATTCTGGGCGACAGTCTCTCCAGCATCATCGGAAAGCGTATCAGCAGCGAGCTCTCCAAGGAGATAAAAAATACCGTCACCTCATTCCCCGAGGTTCAGGGCGCATACGACCTGATTCTCCACAGCTACGGTCCCGACCTGCTTATCGGCTCGGTGCATATTGAAGTCCCCGACACTCTGTCAGTTGCGGAGCTCGACAAGCTGGAGCACCGCATTACGGAAAAGACCTTTGTGGAGCACAATGTTATTCTTGCAGGTATAAGCGTCTATGCCGTAAATACTCAGAACGACCATGCTTCGCAGGTATACAGCGATATCCGCAGGAACGTCATGTCCCACGAATATGTCTTGCAGATACACGGCTTCTATCTTGACGAAAAGCGCATGACGATACACTTCGATATCATCATAGACTTTGCCGCTCCCGACAGCGAGGAGCTCTATGAGCATATCCTCACCGAAACTCAGCAGGCTTACCCCGATTACAGCGTAAGTATCACGCTTGATACCGACGTCAGCGACTAAAAAAGCCGCCACGGCGTAAAATTGAGAGTTGAGAATTGAGAGTTGAGAGTTAATATATTCGCTTCGCTCATTTTATTCAAATAAGTCACCAAAGGCGACACCACAACTTTCAACTCTTAACTCTAAACTCTCAACTAAAAAAAGTCCAGCAAAGCTGGACTTTTTTTATTTCACTTCTGCAATTGTAACGCCGTCCTCGCCCTCGCCGAACAGTCCGAGCCTGTACGACTTTATGGACGGGTGGTGCTTCAGACGGTTCTGGACTGCCTGTCTGAGAAGTCCCGTTCCCTTGCCGTGGATAATAGTCACGGTGGAGATATTGGACATTACCGCCTGATCTATGAATGCGTCAAGCTGAACCAGTCCGTCGTCGCAGGTACAGCCGCGGATATCAAGCTCCATTTTGCCCCTGCGCTCAGCCTTTACGCCTATCTTGTTCATCTTTCGTGCAGGACGTATGGACTTGTTGCCCACAGTGACCTTTTCGGGCTCTTCAAGGCGCAGTCGGGATATGTTCATCTTGGTCTTCATAACGCCCATTTGCACGAACACGAAGTCGCTGCCGTCGGGTTCGCCCGAGATTATACCCTTGCGCTGCAAGTCAACAACATAGACAGTATCGCCGCGGCGGAGCTTTCTCGGCAGCACGTAGCCCTCATTGGGATCACGCTTCTCCACGGGATTTGCCGTATCGTACATCTTGTTGAAGCTCTGCTTGGTCTTGGACTTCATGCCCGAAACATTGCTGCTGAAATCCTTTTTATCCTTTTCCTTGCGCAGTCTGTCAAGCTCGTCAAGAAGCTCGTTGGACTCCGCCTTTGTCTGCTCGATAATGGTCATTGCACGAAGTCTCGCCTTTTCAAGCTCCTCAGCCTTTGTTTTTTCCAGCTGTTCGCGCTCCTTACGGATAGTTTCCTCATGCTCAGCCGTTTCGGCTCTCAGGCGGGATATCTCCTCTTTCTGGCGTTCAAGCTCCATACGGCTGGCTTCAAGCTTGCCGATGACCTCTTCAAGACGGGTATTGGCTTCGCTTACCCTTGACTTAGCGTCGGCGATTATATCCGACGGCATACCCAAACTCTCGGATATAGCGAAAGCGTTGGACTTACCCGGAGAGCCCACGATAAGCTTATATGTCGGTCTCAGCGTCTCTATATCAAACTCGCAGGAGGCGTTTTCCACGCCCTCGCTGTCAATAGCGAATACTTTCAGCTCCTGATAGTGAGTAGTCACCATTACCTTTGCGCCGCTCTCCATAAGACGGCGGATAATGGATATGGCAAGTGCCGCGCCCTCCACGGGATCAGTACCCGAACCCAGCTCGTCAAGGAGCACCAGCGACTGCTCGTCGGCAGTTTTCAGTATCTCGATGACCTTGTTTGTATGGGACGAGAATGTGGAGAGGTTCTGCTCTATGCTCTGGCTGTCGCCTATATCCGCAAGGATATGGTCGTAAACGGAGATCTTGCTGCCGTCTGCAACAGGTATAAGAAGTCCGCACATTGTCATAGCCGCCAGAAGTCCCGCAGTTTTCAAAGATACGGTCTTACCGCCTGTATTCGGACCTGTGATTATCAGCGCCTGATAATCCTCGCCAAGGCTTATCTCCACGGGAACAGCCTTGTTCTTGTCGATAAGGGGGTGACGAGCCTTTTTCAGGTGCATAGTGCCGTCATCTGTTATCTCGGGCAGGGAGCAGTTCAGCTTTGCCGCTAAATTTGACTTTGCAAAGTAGAGGTTCAGCTCAGTGCAGACCTTGTAATTCTCGGCAAGTATATCCGCATAGTCGCCGCAGTCACGGCAGAGCTGACGGATAATGCGCTCTATCTCCTCCTGCTCCTTGGCTTCAAGGAGACGGATATCGTTATTGGCTTCGACGATAGCCATAGGCTCGATGAATATGGTCTGTCCCGTAGCCGAGGTATCATGTATAAGACCGCTGACCTGTCCGCGGTACTCCGATTTTACGGGGAGAACGAAGCGTCCGTCACGGATAGTGACATTCGCCTCCTGCAAGTACTGCTGAGTGGTCTTGTTCTTTATCATCTTATCGAGAGTTTCGCGGAGCTGCATACCTGCGCGGTTTATTTTACGGCGTATTGCAGCCAGCTCGGGACTTGCGGCGTCGGCTATCTCGTTCTCCGAGATTATGGAGCGCTCCAGCTTTTCAAGCAGCCAGTCGTTGGGCTGCAATCTTGAAAACAGGTAGCTCAGCTCCGTTTCCATGTTCTCGCAGTGAGCGTACCAGTCCGCAAGAGCCTTTATCTGGCGAAGCATTGCTGCAATGTCCATAAGGTCGCGGAGGGATATGACAGCTCCCTGCTTTGCTCTTGCAGCAACCGAGCTTATATCCTTGAAATTGCTGAAAGGCGGAGTGCCGAACTGCACCGACAGTGAAAGCGCCTGCGATGTTTTGAGACATTCGTAGCGTACTCTCTCTAAATCGTTGTCAGGGCGGACTGCTAAAGCCATGCGGCGTGTTTCTTCATTTGAAGTCAGCTCCGCCAGCATCTCCAATATTTTGTCCAGTTCCAGTGTTTGTAAGTATTTATCCATGTTTTATCCTTTACTTAAAAAATGCGCCTGTTCCGTTCTGAGCTATTTTCTTGAAGGCAGTTTTCATTACCGCCTGCTGCTCGGGGCGAAGATTTGATATCGCCTTGATTATGGACGGATAGGACTTTAGCTTTGCTATCTCCTTCAGCGTCTCCTTATCGGGAGCGCGGAGTATCTCGAACAGAGCGTCGGAGAATATCTGTCTCTCGGTATCGCTGAGGTCCTCAAGCATACCCGAAATTGCTCTGTTTATGACGTCTCCCGACTTTTTCAGCCTGTCGGCAAGGAGGAAACGGTTGCGTTTGAGCTCCCAGTTATAGGCATAATGCTGCTTGATACCGATAGCGGAGTTTTTAACGATAGTCGGATCAGAGCCGCTGCCCAGCAGCATTCCCACGATAGAAGCCTCGGGGATAAAGCTCCTTATTCTCGGCAGCATTTCCTTGTATGTCTCGGAATTGAGTATCTCATCACGGAAGCCCGGTCCATCAAAGGAGTATATATTAGTTATGCGCTTACGTATGCTCTCATCGCAGAAAAGAGAGCTGTATATAGCGGAATTTCCGCCTTTTGAGTGTCCGCCCACTCTTATGGGACATTCGCTGCCCTCAAAGGCGTGATTGAGGTATGTTATAGCCCTCTCCTGCCCCGAGGTCATCTGCATATAGCTGATCGTGAAGTCCTCTTTCCAGCCAACAACAGAGCCGTCAGTGCCGCGGAACGCCGTAAAGCCGCTGCCGTCTCCCAGCCTGTAGGTCAGAGCTGCGAACTGCATATCCTCGGCATGCTGTTTCTCGCTGACATAGCCTCTCAGCATAGTACCGCGGAAACGTCTTGACTCCGCAAGCTTTCTGAAAAGCAGATTATCCTGCTCGAAGGTAAGTATTGTCGATTTCGGATCAATGAGGTCAGGTCGGTACCTGCGGTAAGCGTCGGGGATAGAGATCTCCTCATCGAAGTTGTCTGAAACTGCGCCGTCAAGGTTAACGTAGCACAGCTGAGAAAGAATAAGACCGTCTATTTCATTGAATGGATCAGCAGAAAAAGGAACATCGCCGCGCCAGTCAAGATAATCAAGAATATTTGCCAGAATACCGCCCCCTGTAAGAAGTTTAGCTAAGCTGATCTATCGGTGAAAACCTTTCTGAAGAAAGGTTCTTCCCCGAACCCCTTCCCAAAGACTTTTAGCTGATTTTTTCTATGACAGAACCCCTTTTGATTACTAAAAACGACAAGTTATTATGGGGTTCTGTCATAGAAAAAATGAAATAACGGTCCTTGAAACAGGTACGAAATGACCTTATTCAAAAGGTCCACTCAATAAATCAATTTGCTATACAACGATTAACCGTATGCACTATTGACTATTATATCACTTATTTATTAACTTTTCAAGTGGAGGGCGTATAAACAAAAAAGAAGCGGCGAATATCGCCGCTTCTTGATTATTCAAGTAATTTGATTACTTAGTAGGATCGAGTGAAGAAACCTTCTTGAGGAGGTACTCCTGGATGCGGAGTGCGTCACCAGCAGTTACACCGTCACCATGCTCAGCAACGTCTGCATTAGCAAGACCCTTAGCTGTGATGTGCTTTGTATCAGAGCCGTTAAGACCATACTTGTTCGGGTTAGCAAGGTTCTGCATGATAAGTACAACGTCTGACATATCAACGTCCTTATCGCAGTTAGCATCGCCCCAAACATCAGCCTGAACATCGTCAGGGTTCTTTACAGTTGTAGTTGTTGTAGTCTTGTCGTCAGGAGCCTTGGTTGTAGTTGTTGTAGTTGTCTGATCTGGATTTGGCTTACCGTCGATGTATGTATACTTCTCGTCCTTATCCTGGAGGAACTCAACGATCCAAGCAAGAGGAGCATTCCAGTTGATTGTAACCTCGTTGGTTGACCAAGCTTCGATTGAGTCAACGAAACATCTCTGTGACGGGTTTGTAGCCTCACCGGGAACGAATCCGAGTGCACGAACGTATGGATCCTGGAGACCAGCGTTAGGACCGCCTGAGAGAACTCCGTCAGGAGCCATAGGCAGAGTCTTATCGAGCTCGTGTGACCAGTATCTGTGGTGAGGATTTCTCTCCTTGTATGTACCGTAACCTGTTACATATGAGAATGAAAGTGGGTTACAGCCGAGGAGGTAGTCCATACCTGTAACAACACCGTTCAGGTACTTCTCTTCGCCTGTTACATCGTAAGCGTAAGAAATAGCCATGAGGTTGTTGATAACCATTGAGTTTGAACCCCACTCATAGCCCTTGATGATGATATCAGGTGAGAGGTTGTTCTCATCAGTGTATCCGGGACCGTCATACTTGTATGGGATACCGTAACCCTGTGACTCCTCTTCCTTGATATATGAATCAGCAGTAGCTGTAAGTGAACTGATCAGTGTATCCTTCTGATCTGCTGTGAGGTACTGGTTGTTAAGGAGAAGTGAGATAGAACCAGCGGAAGCTGTATTACCCCAGTTAAGAACTGAGAATGTACCTGTCTGGTTCTCACCGCCAGTGATTCTCTCAGGAATCTTGAAAGCGTTATCATACTTGGAAAGAGCTGTGAGGTATGTATCAGCGTCGCCGTCCTCGAGAGCCTTACAAGATGTGAAGATCTCGCAAGCTGCCCAGTACATATCGTCTCTTACCTCGTTATCACCGTAAGGACCGCCGCCCTTAGCCTGGTTGAATGGAGCATAGAGTGAAGTCTTGTTCTTCTCTTCATCCTTAGCTGCTTCATACCAGTTCTTGTCAGCTGCTGCATAAGCGTCCTTAGCTTCCTGGAGATAGAACTCAGCCTTTGATGCGTCATATGGCTTGATAAGTCTTGCCATCTGAGCTGCACAAGCAGCGTAGTTCAGTGTAGCTGCAAGCGTTGGAGGCTTAACGATACGTTCTGTGTTCCAGCCCTTTGAACCGTCCTCGAGCTTCTCGCCTGAGTAGTCCCAAGGCTTTGTAGCAAGACCTGTCCACTTGTGGTCGTGGAGCTTGTGGTAAACCATGCCTGCGCACTTGCTGCCCCATGTAGGCTCGGACTTGTCAACCTTCATAGCTGTCATGAACTCGAGCTCATAGAGACACTCGTCGATAACATCCGGGATCTTCTTTGAATCGCCGCTCTCAGGGATATTTACTGTGCCTGAACCGTCAGCGAACTTTTCCTTAGTCTTCTCATTGAACAGAGATCTCTCATACATATTAAGGAGAGTCCATACAGAGATACCGCCGTTAACAACGTATTTACCGTGGTCACCTGCGTCGTACCAGCCCTTGTTAGCTGTGATCTTGGATGAAGCATATGTAGATGTAGCTTCGCTGTTTGATAAGTACTCATTGTGCCACTCTGTCTGAACATAAGCTGTATCAGTCTTATGACCACCTTCGTGAGCAAGAGTCTTTGTATCACCTGAAGTGATGTACTTGGACTCGATATCGAGACCTGAACGGTTCTGATAGAAGTAGTTCAGAGCGTTCTTGAGCATATCGTGTGATTTGTCTGTGTAGATGTCGTCGCCGATATTGAACTCAAATGATCTCCAGTCCTCGCCCTTGATGCGGAGGTAATATCTACCTGGCTTGTTAGCTTTTGAGAAGTCGATCTTAGCAACTGAGTCTGCTGAATCAGCATCCTTAGTAACTGCGCCTGTCTCGCCTGTCTCAACAACGTCGCCTGACTTAGCGTCAACGAGCTCCCATGTATATGTACCTGAGAGGTTGATCTGTGTAGCGCCGTGAAGGATATCGCCCTTGTTATCGCCGAGAACAGCGATCTTAGCGAGATTTGTGAAATAACCAACCTGGTTTACAGAAATGAAGTTAACAGTCTTGCCGTTCTTCTTGAGGTTCTTGTCGAAGTTAGCACTGTAGTCACGGGTTGTAGCGCCGTAGCCCTCGTTAGGATCAGCGTTGCAGCAGCCCTCGCCGTGCTCCTTGTCACCACAAGTTACGCAGTCGATTACAAGATCATCGAACCAGATCTCGTCGTCTGCCTTAGCATTACCCTGATACTTAGTACCCTTTGCATAGTGGAAGCACCACTCGCAAGCCTCGAGGTCCTTAGTAGGCTTGAATGTACCCTCGAATGTCTGCCAGTCAGTTGTGAGCTTTACAGCAGCCTGTGGCCACTGACCGCCCATATCAGGTCCCATGTGCATATCCTTGGAACCGCCGTCGAGCTCGAAATACTCTTCTGTACCAGCGATATTACCGATCTTTGAGCAGATCTCCATACCGTCTCTGCTGCCCTTGAGCTTACAGCTTACCTTGTACTCGTGGCCAGCCTTGAAGTTAAGGTTTCTGTGTCTAACCTGAAGGTCCCACTTTTCCTTATCAGCGCCCTCTGGAACGAGAACCTTAATGTGGAAAGAACCGTCCTCAAGGTTGAAGTCCTGCTTAGCAGGTGATGACTCACAAGTGTGCCATGGAAGTGCCTTGTGTGTGAATTCGCTCTCACCAACGACCAGACCAGCTGATGCATTCATAGGAGCAACCATAGTAGCTGCTGAAGGAATGATCATAGCCATGGACATTACGCTGGCAATAAGCTTCTTTGCATTCTTGTGCATTTGAATACCCTCCCTGAAAATTTGAATATAACTTATAACGCAGTGTCAGTGCAAACGCTGCGGTATATGCTTGTATTATGGGCTAAACAGAGCCTCCTGAGCGGAGCTTGCACCGACCTCTGTTTACCAATCATATTATATTATATCGTGAAAAAAAAGTAAATAGTTTTCTGGAATTTCGTTCATTTCCCTAATGGGATTGTGAAAATTTTGTGTACAATGCCAAAAAGGTAAAAGAAATAAGAGGGCTGCAAAACCCTCTTATTTCCTGAATGTGAATTAATTCATTATTTTTCTTATAAAACCTTTTCCGCGCCCAACAGCTTACTTTTTGTAGCTCTCGGGGAGCACCTGAATGGTATGGAGAAGGTACTTCTGGATAGTCAGAGCGTCAGCTGAAGTGATGCCCGAGCCGTTCTCGAAAACGTCGCCGTTGATAGTACCCTGCTCTGTGATGTGGTGGTCGTCAGTACCGCTTGTGCCGTACTTATTCGGATTAGCCAGAGCCTGCATGATGATTACAGCGTCTGCAAGGTCAACGCCCTTGTCGCAGTTAGCGTCGCCCCAGTCAGGCTTTGTGTTATCGCCCTCATAGTCAGGTCCGCCCTTTGTAGTTGTCACGGTAGTCTTGTCAGGATCCTTCTTAGTTGTTGTAGCAGTTGTTGTGCTGCTTGTTGAACTGCTTGTTGTAGTTGTAACTGAGGTTGTTGTGGTTGTTGTTGGCTTTGGAGCTGTGGTTGTTGTACCTGTTGCTGGTGTACTACTCCCATTGCCCTTTGTGCATGGCTTAGCTACGAACTTAGTGCCGTCAGGCTCCTCACCCCATGCGATAACGCCGTCAACGTACATAGGCATATGCTCGTTGAGAGAATCAGCCTTCTTGAGGTCTGTAGCCTTTGCAAGACCGCCGAGGTATGACCAGTCGTTTGAAGTATCCCAAGCTCCTGCTGTGGACTTGCCGTCTACTGCGTCAGGAATAGAGATCCTGAACTGTACCTCGTCTCTGTGCTCGCTCTGACCTGTAGGCTGGATAGCTCTGCCGTCGTCGAACTTTATGCTTGCATAGTATGTATTTCCTGTAGGATCGCCCTCATACTTGTGAGGACCTGTAACTGTAGCGTGTCCCTGACCGCTCTCGTACTGCTGTGACTTGCCCTCTACCTTGATATCATCAACAGAGAGACCTGCGTCGATGACCTCAGATACATCGAAGAAGTATCTGTACTCAACGTCCTTGGCAACTCTTGCAGGCCATGCTGTGTGGTTCATAGCCCAAGCCTTTATCTCGGTGTATGTAGTACCTGCTGTTCCATTTACTACAGCAGCTACCTCCCACTCAGCCCACTTCGGCATTTCAGCAGGCGGGAAGTCTGCAAGCGGAGCTCCGCCGTAATCGTCTATCATAGCACAGAGACAAGCTGTATAGCCTGCGTTGTAGTCGATAGCTACCTCTGTGTACTGGTAATCTGCTACCTTGTAATCGCCGTAGTTGCCCTTGCTGTCAGGACCGCCGATAAGTGCGCCGTAGAGAGTATGAGCATACTCAGTCTGCCAGCCCTCTGTACCGCTCGACTTCTGACCGAGGTCATTCCAGTGGTCGTCGTGAACGCCCGAAGTTGTTCTGTGGTGGATAGCTGTAGGGCTTTTCTCGCCCATACCGAGAACATAGCTGAGTCCCATTTCGTTGTCGCCGAAGCAGTAGTTCATCTGTGAGTCGCCCCATTTGTCGAACTTGCTCTCATTTGCAGTGCCCTTGAATATTGTATCAGAGCCCAGCTTTGCAAGGAACGCAGTTGTTGTTGCGTGACGGAGACAGCCCCACTGGAACAGCCATGAAAGTCCCTTTGGAGTTATGGACTGGAGTTTCTTCTCGTCCTCGCCCATCCAGTATTTGAGGTGGCGTGCGCAGTGGTCGATCCACTCCTGATCCTGTGTTATCTGAGCATAGAGGAATGCAGCGCCCTGTGAAGTATCGTCCCAGCAGAGACCCCATGTATACTTTCTTGCAGTAGACTGCTCCTCAAGCGGGAAGTTGGGGATATAGTCCTTTTCGACCTTGTCAAGATAAGTCTTATCGCCTGTAGCCTTGTAGAGCCACAGAGCTGCGAACATACAGTCGTCGATCCATGATTCTGTTTTGTACATTCCGCTCATGCCGCCGATATCCTTGCAGGCTCTGATCTTGTCAGCTCCCTCAAAGAGATCCTTTGCGTGCTTGAGGTACTGTGCAGCCTTGTCGGGATCGCTGTCCTTGAATATGATATAGCCCTCTGCAAGTGCTGCTGCCGAAAGACCTGCTACGGAAGCATTCTTGATAACGTCATAAGGACGCTCCCAGTCGCCGTTGTTAAGATGATGCTTGCGGAGGTATACCTCGGCGCTGCACCAGATGTTATGGTCGGTAGAGCCGCCTGTGAAGTCGCCGATAGTTCCTACTACGCTTCCGCCGCCCTTGTCGCAGCCCATAACGTAGTCAAGTCCCCACTGAAGGTTCTTACGGTAGAGGTCGTCAAGACCGGCCTTTTTAACAGCGTCCTCATACTCGATGTAGCCCCAGCCCAGCATAGAAGCCGAGTAAGCATTTGTAAGGCAGAACTTGAAGTGGTCGCCTGCGTCGAACCAGCCGCCGGGAACAACATCAGTCTCTTTGCCGTCCTCGTCCACCATGGAGTCTGCACGCCACGGTACCTGATTCCATTCGGGGAGCTTGCCTGACTGCTGTACTTCGTAGAAGAACATTGACTTCTGGAGAGCCTCAGCGTAGTTGTAGCTTGAAGCTGCCTTTGCTGTGGAAGCAGCGTCCTGCTGACCTGCTGTGGGAGCGTATGAAAGCATACCCATAGACATAGCGAGTGCAGAAGCTGCCGCCGTGATTTTTTTGATTATCATTTTTAATACCCCTCTCGTATTAAATATTTTCAGATATGGTATCACACCACACCTATACACCTTAAATATACAATAAAACCGCAGATTTGTCAAGCCAAAAACTACATTTTTCACAAACGAGCTGAGCCAGCTCGACCGCTTGCCACGTTGTCGCTCGTAAACTCGCTCACATTCATCAGGATCGTTAGTCTAATATCGCTTACGCCGCAAAATGTATACGGCTGCATTATTTTCGGAAAGAGCTGTGCCAGCTCGACCGCTTGCCACGTTGTCGCTCGTAAACTCGCTCACATTCATCAGAATCGTTAGCCGAATATCGCTTACGCCGCAAAATGTATACGGCTGCATTATTTTCGGAAAGAGCTGAACCAGCGCCCCCTGCATTCTTAACTCTCAATTCTTAGCTCTTAGTTCTTAGCTCTTAATTCGCTTGACTTTTAAAATGCAAAAGTATATAATAATAATGTATACGCTCACGAAGCCTGCGCAAAATAGCTTCGGAGGTGTATACATGACAGACGAAAACAAAAAGGTCGATTCTCCTGCGGAGGAGGCGCTTGAAGAAGCCGAGCTCGCCCGTGAAAACGGTCAGACGGTATCCAGAAATTCAAAGCACCTTATCCACTGCCTGTCCGTAGTCGGACAGATAGAAGGACATTACGTTCTGGCAGAGCAGAACAAGACCACCAAATACGAGCATATTATCCCTGCTCTTGTGGCTATCGAGCAGGACAGGAGCGTTGAGGGACTGCTCATTATCCTCAACACCGTAGGCGGTGACGTGGAGGCAGGGCTTGCCATTGCGGAGCTTATCGCAGGCATGAAAACTCCCACCGTATCGCTGGTCGTGGGCGGCGGACACTCTATCGGAGTCCCCCTTGCTGTCAGTGCAAAACGCTCATTCATCGTTCCTACGGCTTCAATGACTATCCACCCCGTCCGCATGAACGGCACTGTTCTCGGAGTGCCTCAGACTCTCTCCTATTTTGACAAAATGCAGGACAGGATAGTACGCTTCGTCACGAAAAACAGCAGTATCACCGAGGAAAACTTCCGTACTCTGCTGATGAACACCGAGGAGCTCGTTCTCGATGTGGGAAGCGTTGTTGAGGGAGAAAAAGCCGTAGAGCTTGGACTTATCGACAGCCTCGGAAGTCTCGGCGACGCAATGGACTGTCTTTACGAAATGATAGAAACTACAGAAAAAAGATACGCGGACTGACCGTGCTGTGCCGATACGCGCTTTTTTGCGCATATTTTATGCTACAATATCGGCACGGATACATAATGTGAAAGAACAACGGAGGCAAATATGGCAGAAGCAAAGAAAAATACCAAGGGAGCACCGAAGAAAAAGTCAGAAGCTCCCAAAAGAGAGCCTGTCAAGGCAAATACAAAGACGACGACTCCGCAGAACGAAAGCAATCAGCTGTGGTCGATACTCCTTTTCGCACTGGGAGTCCTCACCGCTCTCATGGTGCTTGTCAAGGGCACAAAAGGCTGGCTGGCACTGCATAATCTCCTGCTTGGAGTTTTCGGCATAGCGGCGTTCCTCATACCCGTTATACTCATATACACAGCGGTTAAACTTGGCACCGAGCAGACCAAAAAGGACCTCAGCGGCAGAAACGTCTGGTGTATCGCCATGATATTCCTTGCAAGCGCCGCATTCCAGATATTCGTGGTGGGACGTATCCCCGGCGGTACATGGGGCGGTCACTTCAAGATACTCTACGAGGAGGGCGCTAAGCTGAAAAGCGGCGGCGTGGCAAGTCTCCTTTTCGCAGGACCTCTGCTGAAATTCTTCGGCAAGCTTGGCGCAAGGCTCATATCACTGGTACTGTTCTTCGTGTTCGGTATGCTCCTTTCGGGACGCGGACTTGTGGACTTTCTCAAGCTCCTTGCAACTCCATTCGTATTCATCGGCAAGTGCGTCAACGGCATACAGAATATGTTCATCGGCGGAGACTTCGTAGACGCCTTTGAGGACGACGACAACGACGACGACCGCGAGAAGCGCGACTTCGACGCCGACCTCGAAGCTATAAACATCGCTAATTCCCGTAAGTCCTCACAGAAGCCCTCCGAGAAAAAGGCTCAGAACAAAAAAGCTGTGGAGGCTCTCCCCGACGGCTTCTTTGACTTGGATATACCGCTCCCAACAGACCACCTTATCGTTCACGACAGCGCTGTGCCCGAGGACGACGGAAGCTCCATAGATGTCGATATCGATCAGTCTCCCGCACCTTCACCTGCGGAAAAGCTTCCGCCGCTGAAAAAGGTAAAGGCTCCTGAGGCAGTGCCCGAGGAAGTTCCCGAAGAAAACGAGGAGACAGCAGTCACCGACGAGGGACTCGAACAGCTTATCAGCAAGGCGGCTGACAAGAAGCCCGTTAACGCTGACGAGGAGATCATCGAGGAGGAAGAGCCCGAGGAAGAAAAGCCCGTGTACATACTTCCCCCTATCGACATACTCACCCGTCCCGAGATACGCTCAAACCGTACCGAGGCTATGGAGGAAATGCGTGAAAAGGCTGAGGTCATCAAGAATACTCTGTCAAGCTTCGGCGTCGAGGTAAGGATAAAGGACATCTTCCGCGGCCCGTCTATCACCCGTTACGAGATACAGCCGGGCCCCGGTATCAAGGTTTCAAAAATAAAGGGGCTTGAAGACGATATCGCTCTCAGCCTTGCGGCTCAGGGCGTCCGTATAGAAGCTCCCGTACCCGGAAAGGCGGCTGTAGGCATCGAGATACCGAACACCACCAAGGATACGGTAACTCTCCGAGAGATAATCGCTTCTCCCGAGTTCAGAGATTCAAAGAGCAAGCTGACATTTGCTGTCGGCAAGGATATCACAGGCAATATAATCCTTGGTGATATCGCAAAAATGCCCCATGTTATCATCGCAGGTACGACGGGTTCCGGTAAATCCGTCTGCACCCGTTCTATTATAATGAGTATCCTCTACAATGCAACTCCCGACGAGGTAAAGCTCATACTCATAGATCCCAAGATCGTTGAATTCAAGATATTCGAGAATATCCCACACCTGCTCATTCCTATCGTTACGGACTGTAAACGTGCCGCAGGTGCTCTCTGCTGGGCGGTAAACGAAATGATGCGCCGCTATAATATCTTCGCAGAGGCAGGCGCCAACGACTTAAAGTCCTACAACGAGCTTGCAGAGGTTGACGGCGACCTTGTGAGAATGCCTCAGATAGTCGTATTCATCGACGAGCTTGCTGATATGATGCTTGTGGCAGGCAAGGACGTGGAAGACTACATCTGCCGTCTTGCACAAATGGGACGTGCCGCAGGTATGCACCTTGTAGTTGCAACTCAGCGCCCTACCACCGACGTTATCACAGGTCTTATCAAAGCCAATATCCCAAGCCGTATCGCTCTCTCGGTAAAATCCGTCACCGACTCCCGTACTATCATTGATATGGGCGGCGCGGACAAGCTCCTCGGAAACGGCGATATGCTGTATATGCCTATCGGCGCAGGCAAGCCTGTCCGTGTACAGGGCTGCTTCTCGCCAAATGACGATATCGCAGAAACAGTCCGCTATATCAAAGCACAGGCAGAGGTCAAATACGATCCTGATGTCGTAGTGACCGTTGACAATTATACTCCGCAGGCTCAGGGCGGCTCAGGCGGCTCTGACAGCGGTGCTTCGACGGGCGGCGGCAGTGACGAGGATATCGTTGAGGCTGCCATAAAGGTAGCTGTGGACGCAGGACAGCTGTCCACATCAATGCTCCAGAGAAAGCTGAAGCTGGGCTACGCAAGAGCTGCACGTATCATGGACGAGCTTGAAGAACGCGGAGTCATCGGCGCCAGCGAGGGCGCTAAGCCCCGAAAGGTGCTCATGTCGAAAATGCAGTACGACGAGTGGAGACTGCGCAGAATGGACGAATAATTCAACTGTACAGGGATATAACGTAATTTTTGGAGGTTTTTATGAAGCTTAAAGGGCTTATTTCCGCGGCAGCTGCCGCAGCTTTGATAGTCGGCGCAATGCCGTCCCCCATGGGAACAATGGCAGAAAACAAAGCTGCTGTAAGCGGCGATACTATTTATAATACAAACAGAGTAAGCGCTCCTGCTGTGACCACTACAGCAAAGAAAGCAGTTACAACCACGACTGCAAAGACTGCTGTCACAACAACTACCGCAAAGGCGACCACAACTGCCAAGGCGACAACAACTACAACAGCCAAGGTCACTACAGCCGCACCGACAACTACAACAACTACCACTACATACAAGCCTGCTGTACAGGGACAGCCTGTTTTCCACCTTAGCAGCACAGAGGTCTGCCAGACCGAGGCAAGAACCAAGAAGCAGAAGATATATCTGTCCGTTGACGGTGCAAACGAGCTGTACTGCGATACTCTTATCTACGTTTACTACGACAGCCGCATGACCGCCGAGACGGCAGTTGCAGGCAAGGCTGTGGAAAAACTCACCACAGAGCAGGCTTTCGGCGATACCAAGGATTTTATGGTGCTTACCACCAGCGGAGGTTCCGACCTTGGCGCTGACGGCGTTATGTGGGAGCTCACATTCACTCTCCCTGCGGACTGCAAGAAGGGCGATGTATTCGATGTAAAGATAGGAGACTCAAAATACGGCAAGATAAAGCCTTTGTTTACTAATTTTGCCTACGACAGCAAGGGCGAAGCTATGACAAAGCACATCTTCACCAACGGGCTTGCTACAGGGGGCATTACCGTTACTGCCGATCCGCCATATAAGTTAGGCGATATCAACAACGATTTTTCTGTCAACGCTGTTGACGCTTCCATGGCGCTGACGGAGTACGCTTCCGTGTCCAGCGGCAAAAAGACCACATTCACTGACGACAGACAGACTCTTGCGGCTGACGTTGATTCAAACGGTTCAGTAAACGCCGTTGACGCATCTTATATACTTTCCTATTACGCCTATACATCCACTTCCTCAGGAGCTGCTGAAAGCTTTGAGGCTTACATGGAAAAGGCTAAAAAATAACAGAGTATACTTATTATATAAAGGAGCTATCATAATGAAAACTGTAAATATCGCAATTGACGGACCTGCAGGCGCAGGCAAGAGCACTATCGCCAAAATGGTGTCAAAGGAGCTGGGCTACATTTATGTAGATACAGGCGCTCTCTACCGCACTATCGCCCTATATATCACCGAGAACAACATCAAGGACGAGGATATCGAGGCTTCTCTGCCAAAGGCTGACGTTCAGCTCAGATTCATCGACGGCGCTCAGCGCGTTTTCCTCGGTGACAGGGACGTTTCAGACCTTATCAGAACTCCCGAGATATCAATGGCGGCTTCACGCACATCGGCTATCCCTGCGGTAAGAGCATACCTCTTCGAGACTCAGCAGAAAATAGCCCGTGAGAACAACGTTCTCATGGACGGACGCGATATCGGCACGGTAGTTCTCCCCAACGCAGACGTGAAGATATTCCTCACAGCTTCTGCCGAGGAAAGAGCAAACCGCCGCTATAAGGAGCTTGCCGAAAAGCCCAACTGTCCCACATATCAGGAGATACTCGACGATATCATCAAGCGCGACTATCAGGATATGCACCGCGAGACAGCTCCGCTGAAACAGGCTGAGGACGCCGTTCTTGTGGACACAACAAAGCTGAATTTAGAGGAATCCGCAGCAGCTATCGTGAAGATAATCACCGACAGGGTAAAATAAGGAGAAGCTTATGTATTACATAGCAAAGTTTCTGGTATGGCTCGCAATGCACATCGCATACAGGCTCCGCTTTGAGGGCAGGGAGAATATCCCGAAGGATACTCCTGTTATCTACGCCTCAAATCACCGCTCAAATGCCGATCCGCCTATTCTCGGCGCAGGCGGCAGGGGCAAATACGCATTCATGGCCAAGGAGGAGCTCTTCAAAAACAAGCTCTTTGCGTGGCTCATAAGCTCCCTCGGAGCTTTTCCCGTGGCTCGCGGCAAGGGCGACACGGGAGTTATAGATACTGCCGTTGAACGCCTTGACAGCGGAAGAAGCCTTATGATATTCCCCGAGGGCACACGCTCCAAGGACGGCAAGGTTGGCAGAGGCCACACAGGAGCGGCACTTATCGCTGCCCGTTCAGGCAAGCATATAATCCCCGTAGGCATAGTTTTCGAGGGAAAGCTCAAATTCCGCACACATATCACCGTAAAATACGGAACTCCCATTGATCCTGCGGAGTACTGCGAGATAAGCGACACTCCCAATCCGCGTCAGCTGGTAAAGCTCAAGAACCGCTATATGGCTGATATAAAGCTCCTTGTTGAAGGCGAGCAGGAGGCTCCTGCCGAGGATAAAAAGGAGGATAAGGCTGATGAATAAGGTAACAGTTGCCAAGTCCGCAGGCTTCTGCTTCGGCGTTGACAGAGCCGTGAAAATGGTCTACGGCGAACTTGAAAAAAACACCAATGTGGCGACGTTGGGACCTATCATACACAATCAGGACGTTGTAAACGATATGCAGGCTAAGGGCGCAAGGATAATCGAGACAGTTGACGAGCTGAAGCCCGATGAGACCGTAGTTATCCGCTCCCACGGAGTAGGCAGGGATATATACGAACAGATAAAGGCTAAGGGCAACCGTATGCTGGACGCCACCTGCCCTTTCGTGTCCCGTATCCACAAGATAGTGGCTGAAAAAACCGCCGAGGGATACTTTATCCTCATCGCAGGAGACCGCAACCACCCCGAGGTTCAGGGCATAGTTGGTCATTGTGACGAAAATTGCCTTGTTTTTAAGGACAACTTTGAGCTAAAAGCCTTTTTTGAAAAAAATTATAAAAATTTGCGAAAAAAGCTTGCAATTGTGGCGCAAACGACGTATAATATAGTAGTATGGGGTGAGTGTTTAAACGTGATCCCGAAGGACGATCCCGATATCGTCATATATGATACCATTTGCAACGCTACCGACACACGTCAGTCCGACGCTGCCGAGCTTGCCAAAAACTCTGACATAATGCTTGTAGTCGGCGGCAGACACAGTTCAAATACTGTCAAGCTTTATGAAGTCTGCAGCCGCTATTGTAAAACGTATCATATTGAGAATTCGGACGAGCTTCGGACTTTAAAGCTTCCAAATGCCGAGAAGATCGGCATCACTGCAGGCGCATCAACCCCCGCCTATATAATCAAGGAGGTACAAACCAAAATGGCAGAAAATGAAATTCTTGCAGCTAATCAGGATGAGGAGATCGATTTCGCTCAGGCACTCGATGAGTCATTCAAAAAAATACATACAGGAGAGAAAGTTAAAGGCACCGTTATCGCCGTAAACAATACAGAGGCTATCGTAGACCTCGGTACAAAGCACACCGGCTATGTTGCTCTTGATGATCTTACAGACGATCCTTCAAAGAAGCCTTCTGACATTGTCAGCGTAGGCGACGAGATCGATCTTGTTGTTATCAAGGTAAACGACGCAGAGGGTACAGTTGCTCTCTCTAAGAGAAAGGTAGACGAGCAGGCCGGCTACGAGAAGATCGTAAAGGCTCAGCAGGAAGGCACAGTTCTCGAGGGCGTTGTTCAGAGCGTTGTAAACAAAGGCGTTACACTTACAGTTCTTGGTGTCAGAGTATTTATCCCTGCTTCACTCACAGGTCTCCCAAGAGGCGCAGAGCTCGACCAGCTCCTTAAGAAGAAGGTAGAGTTCATCGTTATCGAGGTTTCCGAGGGCGGCAGAAAGAGAGCAGTTGGTTCTATCAAGGCTGTTCAGAACGCTAAGAAGGAAGAAGCTAAGGCTAAGTTCTGGGAGACAGCTGAGGTTGGCAAGACTTACACAGGTAAGGTCAAGTCACTCACAAGCTTCGGTGCATTCGTTGATCTCGGCGGCATCGACGGCATGGTTCATATCTCAGAGCTCTCATGGAAGAGAATCAAGCACCCAAGCGAAGTTGTTAACGTTGGCGATACTCTTGAGGTATACATCAAGGACCTCGACAGAGAGGCTAACAGAATCTCTCTCGGCTTCAAGAAGGCTGAGGACAATCCTTGGGAGATCTTCATGTCCAAGTATAAGGTAGGCGACGTAGTTAAGGCTACTATCGTTTCTATCACAAGCTTCGGCGCATTTGCTCAGATCATCGACGGCGTTGACGGTCTTATCCACATCTCACAGATCGCTGACCAGAAGGTTGAGAATGTCAAGGACGTTCTTAACGTTGGCGACGAGGTTGATGTAAAGATCATCGACATCGACGAGGAGTCAAAGAGAATCAGCATTTCTATGCGTGCTCTCCTTGAGAATGCAGAGGACGAGGCTGAGGAAGCTCCTGCTGAGGACGCTGAATAATCAGTAAAATTTTAAGGGCTATGCAAATGCATAGCCCTTTTTGTGTAATATAAAGCATAATTTATTAAAGGGACGCCTTCACTTGCAAGGCGTCCCCTCTTGCGAAGCGCCTTCGATTCTTGGGCTCTGCCCAAACCCGCAAGGACTGTCCCCCTAATCGGGTCCGTCCCCTTTGTCGCTTTGCGACATCTCCCCACACCGTGGGGAGTAACCCTTGACCCGACCAAAGGAACACAGTCCCTTTGGAATCCATTTCATGGGGAAGCCACTTTTCCGAGAAGCTAAAAGCCCGAGTTTTAAACTCGGGCTTTATTATTTAGTCTATCGGAAGTGTTGTTATAAGGTGGAGCAGATAGCGCTGTATCGCAAGGGCGTCATTGGAGGTGATTCCGTTTCTGCCCTCTACATCACCGTTTGCAGAGCCCTGCTCTGTGAGGTGGTGGTCGTCTGTTCCGTTGATTCCGTACTTGTTTGGGTTAGCCAGCGACTGCATGATGAGAACTGCATCTGAAAGGTCAACTGTATTGTCGCAGTTTGCATCGCCTGCAAGTCCCTGTGGTACAGGCTGTGTTGTAGTCGTAGTAGTCGTGGACTCAGTAGTGGTTGTTGTCGTTGTTGTAGTGGTGGTCGTCGTGGTAGTAGTTGTAGTTGTAACTACAGGAGTCTCATTGACGAATGCAATATAGTTCATGCAGGCACCGCTCATGCCGTTTGTTCCGAGAGTGAGGATATCCCCTGCCTTTATCTCCTTGGCGTAAACATCGAATGGTCTGACAGCCTCACTGTCGTTGACCTCAACTATCTCGCCGTTCTTATTGAAGCTGCCGAGCCATGACGGGATAGTTGTTACTCTCTCGTCCATGCATACGAACACTGTGATATCCTTTGCAGCTGTAAGAACCGCAAGGTCAGAGTCTGTATTCTTTGAGTTGCAGGCTGTGATTATCTGCTCGCCGCCGCTTATGCTGCTTGGAACAGAAGCGATAACGTGCTCGCGGTCGCCGAACGCCTTGTCGCCTACTGCAAATGTCTCAGCGATAGACCACTGAGCGCCGTAGCTTGCGTCCTTTGTCTCGAACTTGGAGATAAGATTGCTCTTTAAAACAGGCTCGTCGATAACAACTGTGCCACTGCCGTCTGTAACTGTACCTGCATTGTAGGTCTTGTTCTGCATTCTTCCAGCATAAGCCATGACCTCGGATTTAGCAGCTTCTGCGGACTGCACCTTGTAGCTGGTGTATATCTTCGATGAATCAGTATCGAAGTTATCATAGCCCTGTCCGCCGCTCTTGAGGTTGCCCACATAGGACTTGTCGTTTCTGGAGTTTACTATCTGGTAAGCAAGTCCGCTGCCCATATTGCAGCTGTCGAACTTGTCGCCGTAGGACTTGATAGTTCCCGAATAGGGATCGCTGCCCATATTTTCAGCGTCAAGAGGGAGATTTGTCTTTTCATAGTAGTTGGCTTCGGAGAATACCTTTGAGTTGTGTGAAGCTCCGATACCGTACTGCTTGTTGTTGTAGAAGTAGTTGTTGTAGCTGTGAATGTGTGCAACTCTTGCACGAGGGTTACGGGACTCGGTATTGTTGAACCAGTTGTGGTGGTAGGTTATCCAGTCCTGCTCATGATTGGTTCCGCCGCCTACAAGTGAGGTCTTGTGACCATCCTTGAACAGATTATATGAAACTGTTATATACTCACTCCACTTTATGTCCAGTGAACCGTCGCCGTCAGCCTTGTCGGCATCTACGATGCCATTGCCTGCGTAAGCGTTGTAGCCCTTTTCTATGGTGCAGTTATGTACCCACATATGATTTGACTTGTTGTCGGCAGAGCCTGTCATGGATACGCCGTCATCAGGGTACTTGCCCAGCCACAGGTTGCGGACCTCGCAGCTCTTTGAGCGCTTCATCTCAAAGCCCCACTGATTGAGTGCGGCATCATAGCCGATACCCTCGATAGTAACGTTTTCAGCGTTCTGGAGATACAGCATATTTGAGCCGTCGTTCTGCTGACCGTCGTTAGCCTTTGCACCCTTTGGCACATCAATGCTGCCAATAAGTCTGAATACAACGTTCTTTGGCTTTCCGCTGTAGAAGATGTTGTAGAGACCTGTCTGACCGCCGTAGGTAATGCTGTCCTTGTTTGAGTTATTTACATAGATGACAGTAACCCCTGATTTCAGAGTACCGTCGTTATTGTAAGCGCCTACAGCTTCCGATGTGTTATAGTGAGCATAACCGCTGCGGTCAAATGCCATAGTCTTTATCTTGCAGCCTGCTGAACCGTTTGAGCCCTGTAATACGATATCGTACTCTGTATCGCCCTTGAGCCCCGGGATATCAACTCTTGTGCCTCTGATGAGCTGCGAATCAACAGCTGTGAAGCTTGTGCTGCCTGAGGGAGCATAGCTTACCTTGACGTTATTGCCAAGCTTTGAGCTGTCCCACTCAACGTAGGCTTCCTCGAACCAGCCGCCGCAGGTCTTGACAGCGCCCTCAATATTGCCTGATGAAGGCTGGTCGTTATTGCCTGAGCTGCTTGAATCGCCGTTGAGGAACGACGGTGTCCAGTTGTTCATGTAGCTCTTGATATTGATGCTTGCAGCGTCGCTGTCGGAAACGATATGTCCCTTTCTCTGTGAAAGGTCAACACGCTGTCCGTTGGAGAGCTTGGTGCCGTTCTCCTTGAAGCCGTCAACGCTCTCGGGCTGTACACCGCTCATCGAAGTCCAGCCTGCCGCTGTTATCATATTGCCGTTCTGGAGAGTAGTATTTACAAAGAGCACCTTTGCAGTCTGTCCCCACGGTCTGCCCAGATAACCTGCTGTTACTGTGAGACCGCTGTTTGCTGTTACCTTACAGTCCTTGAAGAGATATCCTGTGTAAGGACTTCCCTGTTCTCTTGCTGCTGTGATGTAACCGCCTACTGAACCGCTGCTGTAGCCCTTCCAGCGAAGCTCGCAGCTGTCGAAAACAGCGTTGCTTCCGCCGAAGATATAGTCTGTCTGTCCCTCGATAAGGCAGTTCTTGTAGTACTGAGGAGAGCCGCCTGTGTAGAGAGTATCCTGACTTGACAGGAACTGACAGTTGAGGAACTCCGCATAGCCTGTATCAACTGAGAGAGCAGCCGCACGCTCGGTATAAGCCTTTGACTTTACGTCAACGCCGTTGTAGCGCTGTACCTTTAATGTCTCGTTTGTACACTCAACGCCGTCTGCAAGCTCCTCCTGTGTGAGGTAGCGGTTGAATGAGTTCTCGAAAACGATGTTCTTAGCCTTGAAGTTGGTAGCCTTTGGCCAGAGCTGAACTGTAGCGCCCCAGCGATAGTTTGAAACGTTCTTGCCGCTCTTTGAGTTAGCAAGATTAGCGTCGTAATAGCCCTTGGAGTTTGCGCTGTAGTACTTATAGCCGATACCATAGTACCATGTGAGGACAGCGTCGCCCTTCTGGGGCTCGTCGTTTACAAATGTGATGTAAGGCGTCTGGACGATGACCTGCTGACGGTATGTACCGGGAGCTATGTGTATCGTCACGCGGTTTGCCTCTGATGAGGGATTGAGGCTTGCAGCCTTGTCAACAGCCGCCTGCACTGTTGAGAAGTTGTTGTTTCTGCCTGAGTAGCCCACGTACAGGTCAGTGCCTGCCGCATGAACGCTGACGGGCGGAACTGCCGCGAACGCTGCCAGCAACATGACAATGGATACTGCAAAGGCAAAAAGCTGCAAAGCCAGCTTTCTTGATTTTGTAGCCATAGTTTTTACTCCTTTTCTAACGATGACCTCCGCTGCCTAAAGCGGAAATGTCACAAATGCGGTGATATCGGGAGCTGAGCACAGGGAAAGCAGAGCTTCGGAATATACACCTATACACCATAATTATAACACAAGCAGTAAGAGTTGTAAATAAAATCATAAAAAGTTAAATCAGCTTTGTCTATTTATACAATATCTTCTTCCGCTATTTGGCAGTTTTAACGTATAAACGGCTGTAATTCGGGAGATATAAGAAAAAAGGACTCTATCGAGTCCTTTTTTGATTCATAATTAATATTTCCGCTAACGCAGACGTATTTTGTAGGGGCGGCGTTCCGCCGCCCCTACAATCTTAGTTCTTAGCTCTTAGCTCTTAGTTCTCAATCGAAAGGCTTATCTACGATAAGTATCTCCTCTTTTTCAACAAGCTTCATGCCATCAAAGCCAAGCCTGATTATATATGGCATATAGTTGATGATACGCAGAAATCCCTCAACGCCGAAGGTGCTGTCATAGTAATTGAGTATGGTACTCAGGGCTGTTCCGTGAGTTCCCACCATGATATTCTCCCCCTCATGAGCACGGAGCATATCGTGGACAGCCGCCATATTGCGCTCAGTCACCGAGCCAAGGCTCTCGCCGCCCTCCTCGCAGAAGCTGAAATCGCTCCATCGCCTTTGGAACATCTCGCGGTTGTTGCCGTTTTCGCCGCTGATACGCTCGTGAAGACGGTCGTCAAGCTCTATTTTCAGCCCATGGTCGTCAGCAGCTCCCTTGATAGTGTCATAGCTGCGCTTATAGGGACTGGATACTGCGTAGTCAAGGTGTATATCCTTCATTGCGCGGACTACCTCGGCGGTATCTCTCATGCCCTCATCTGTAAGCGGTCTCAGCGCCGCGTCCCTGCATGAATGATCGGGCAGTGCATGGCGCACAAAGTAAATATTCGTCATCACAGTCTCTCCTTGAAGTCCTCATAGCCGAAGCTGCGCAGAGTCCCGAAGCTGCCGTCCTTTTTCAGAAGCAGGATATGCGGCAGGGGCATACCGTTGAAGGTATTGTTCTTGACCATTGAGTATATAGCCATATCACCGAATACAAGCCTGTCACCTATCTTCAGCGGCTCGTCGAAGGAGTACTCCCCTATGACATCACCTGCAAGGCAGGTCTGAGAGCCGAGACGATAGCTGTACTTTTTCTCGCCCTTTTCTCCCGAACCCACAAGAGGCGGACGGTAGGGCATTTCCAGTACATCGGGCATATGGCAGGCAGCCGAAGTATCAAGGATAGCAATAGGCATATCGTTCTCCGTAAGGTCGAGGACCTCCGTCACCAGCCAGCCTGCATTGAGAGCGATAGCTTCACCTGGTTCGAGAAAGACCTCAAGTCCGTACTTCTCCTGCATACGGCGTATGCAGCGCTCCAGACGCGGTATGTCATAGTCCTCACGGGTGATGTGGTGACCGCCGCCGAAGTTTATCCACTCCATTTTGTGCAGTATATCCCCGAACTTTTCCTCAATTGCGTCTAAAGTAGTCTCCAGATCGTCGGAATTCTGCTCGCAGAGAGTATGGAAGTGCAGTCCCGTTACGCCGCGGAGGTCATCATCACGGAAGTTCCTGCGTGTAATGCCGAGCCTTGACTTAGGCGAGCAGGGATCGTATATCTCGTGTCCCTCCTGTGTGGAATGCTCGGGATTTATGCGCAGTCCTATCTTCTTGCCTGCCGCAAGAACGCGGTCACGGTATCTGTCGAGCTGCGTGAACGAATTGAATATGATATGTCCGCAGTATGAGATTATCTCGTCTATCTCGCTTTCGCGGTAGGCTGCGGAAAAAACGTGATTTTCCTTACCCATTTCCTCATAGCCCAGCTTTGCCTCGAAAAGTCCGCTGCAAGCCGTGCCTGCAAGGTACTCCCCTATCATGGGATAGAGATGGTAGCAGGAAAACGCCTTCTGTGCAAGGAGTATCTTCGCGCCTGTTCTCTCGGAAACGCCGCGGAGTATCTCCAGATTACGGATAAGCGCCGACTCGTCTGCTATGTAGCAGGGAGTCGGCACTTTATTTACATCGAAATTATACTTCATCATTTCTGGATAAAGTCGTTCATGGTTATCATTACTCTCGGAGAGCCGTTCTCATCGGGAGCTATCATCTCTACCTTCTCCATTTTTATAGGAGTTTTCGGTGAAGCCATTTCGCCCATAGAGTTAAGGTCGCGCTCAACCTTCATGAAGTCGTCAACGACCTCCATGCCCTCGGTAACGTTTGCGAATGCAGCGTACTGACCGTCCAGAGACGAAGCATAATTGCCTGTATAGCAGATGAAGAACTGGCTTGAAGCGCTGTCGTAATCCATGCTGCGAGCCATTGAAACGACTCCGCGCTGATGTGAAAGCGGATTATTAACGCCGTTTGCAGCAAATTCGCCCTTGATAGTATCAGAGCTGCCGCCTGTGCCGTCGCCCTTGGGATCGCCGCCCTGAGCCATGAACTCGTCAACTACACGGTGGAAGGTAAGTCCGTTGTAGAAGCCCTCGTTTACCAGCTTTTCAAAGTTTTCGCAGGTAATAGGCGCTGCGTCGGGGTGAAGTGTAAGAACGATAATGTTTCCCGACTGATTTGAATTAGTTGTGGGAGGCGTATCGTTTACGTCAGAGGTGGAAATGCTCTTTCCGCAGCCTGTGAGCATGAGCATAGTTGTTGCTGCGGCAACAGCCATTATCTTCTTGAAATTTCTGAAATGTGACATTTCTATTCTCCTTTTTTTAAGCTGACGTCGATAAACATCAGTCTTTTCACTATATTGAGCCTTGTAAAGCCAAAGCCCATGACTGCGCCTGTAAGATTCAATATAAAGTCGTCGATATCGCAGGCGCCGCACATTGCAATGAACTGTATTGTCTCCACGCCGATTATCACCGCCGAAGCCGTCAGCAGAAAGCTCACGAAGCGGCGCTGTTTTTTCCATATTGCAGGGAAGAAAAAGCCTATGGGCATAAGCGCAAAGACATTGCCGAAGATATTCTCAAAGGAGATATTCCCGTACAACGTGTCGTTATTGCGGATATAGCCTGCAAACTCTATGACCGTGCGGAACGGTACGAAGTTTGTGTTCTCTCGGAAGTATTCCCCATAGGAGCACCTCCCCAGCAGGCTTTCCCTCATAAAGAACAGCATGAATACCGCACATATGATATATACGGCAAAAAGCGTAAAGATGATGATCTTTTTTATTCGCAAATCAGTCAACAAGAGTAGGATCGAAGTCCTCTTCCCATGGGAGTCCCCACTTGTTGAGAGCCTCCATGAACGGATCGGGATCGAATTCCTCGATGTTGTAAACGCCAGCCTTCTTCCATGTGCCTGTCATTATCATCATAGCACCTATCATAGCAGGAACGCCTGTTGTATAGGAAATAGCCTGTGAGCCCACTTCCTTGTAGCACTCCTGATGATCGCAGATATTGTAGAGGTAGTAATTCTTGTCCTTGCCGTCCTTTTTGCCGCGGAAGATACAGCCGATATTGGTCTTGCCCACTGTTCTCGGACCGAGTGACGCAGGATCGGGCAGTACAGCCTTGAGGAACTGGAGAGGTACTATCTCCTTGCCCTCGTACATGATAGGCTCGATAGATGTCATACCTACGTTTTCGAGACACTTGAGGTGTGTGAGGTAGCTCTGACCGAATGTCATGAAGAAGCGGATACGCTTGATGCCCTTGATGTTGAGAGCAAGTGACTCAAGCTCCTCGTGGTGGAGAAGATACATATCCTTCTCGCCTACGCCCTTGAAGTTGTAAACTCTCTTTATCTCCATAGGCTCTGTCTCTACCCACTTGCCGTCCTCGATGTAGCTTCCCTTAGCGGAAACCTCGCGGATATTTATCTCGGGGTTGAAGTTTGTAGCGAAGGGATAGCCGTGGTCGCCGCCGTTGCAGTCGAGAATGTCGATGTAGTTTATCTCGTCGAACTCATGCTTCATAGCGTAAGCGGAGAATACTCCCGTAACGCCGGGATCGAAGCCGCTTCCGAGGAGTGCTGTGATACCGGCCTTTTCAAATCTCTCGCGGTAAGCCCACTGCCACTTGTACTCAAATTTAGCAGTATCAAGAGGCTCATAGTTGGCAGTATCAACGTAATGAGTCTTTGTAGCGAGACAAGCGTCCATGATAGTGAGGTCCTGATAAGGGAGAGCAAGGTTAAGCACTACGTCAGGCTTGTAGCTGTTGATAAGAGCAACAAGCTCGTCAACGTTATCAGCGTTTACCTGTGCGGTCTCGATAACAGTCTTTGTTGTAGGCTGGAGCTTTTCCTTCAGCGCGTCGCACTTTGACTTGGTACGGCTTGCTATCATAATGCCCTCAAAAACCTCGCTGTTCTGGCAGCACTTGTGAATTGCTACGGACGCAACACCGCCGCAGCCGATTATCATACATTTTCCCATTTTTAATACTCCTTTGCGTTTATTATCTTATTTTAAGCTTCATATTTGTAAAGCCTGTGTTTTCTACCTCAAAGCCCATTTGCTTGTAAAGCTTGAAGCCGTCCTCAGAAGCTTTAAGCTCGATATAGTCAAGCTCCATTACCTTTGCGTCTGATATGAGGAGCTCCATGAGAGCCGTAGCTATGCCCTGTCGTCGGTGGCTCGCCTCGGTAAATACGTTCAGCACCGTTCCCACACGTCCGTTGGGGAAGTTTGGATTGGGCGGAAGCTCCCTTACCGTAAGGAAAGCCGAACCCACTATCTTTCCGCCCTCCTCTGCAAGATATGCAAAGAGGTCGCAGTTAAGGTGGTCTGAGTAATACCGCGGCAGCTTAGCCTTTATCTGAGCCGCCTGCGCAGTGGTCATATCAGGGAAATCCTCGCGGAGATACTTCATGCGTATCTCGGCAAGTCCCGAAACATTCTTTGCTCTGAAAATGTTCATGTCATATCCTGCCTTTCTTATTGCGTTTATCCTCTGTAGTCGTCATTGGGATCATAATCGTTTTCTTCGTCATTATTTGCCTTGTTCTTCTTTGAAGCACGGAGAATTATTATGATAACAAAAGCCGTCAGCACCGCCAGTACTATTATCGGTACAACAAGTATAAGAATAAACGTACCCGATATCTTGTGCCCGAAGTCGTCTATTATCTTGGTGGGATTATACTCGGGATCGTACATTTTACCAGGGTTAGCGTCCGAGATAAGAACGTCCACCTTTTGTCCCACCTCGTATTTCTTCTCACTTGAAGCTACACTGCCTGCCACGCTGTAGGTCTTGCCCCTGTATTCGTATTCATAAACGGGAGTATAGACCTTGCCCGTTTTGGTGTCGGCAATACTGTTGCCGCCGTCCGCTTCTCTGACGCGGTTTTCGGTGATCACCGCGGTAATAGGGACATTATACTGAGTAGTGTCCTTTCTTATGGCGTCGCCTACAAGATTTTTTGCCATTATGAACGGTATTATACCGCCTACAGCCACAAGAAAAATCACAACTGCGGCAGCAATTATTATGATCCCAGCAGGATTTTTGCTGCTTTTTTGTTCGTTATAAGAATTATTATCCATATTTTCCTCGATATCATTCATCTTACGGCTTACAGCGCCTTGCTTTTTTCGTTCTCCCAGTATCTTTCGACGCTTCTGTAATCATTGATAGAGTACACAACAGGTCCTACTGACAGAATCAGTCCGATAATGATAAAAACGATAGGAGCACTTTTCTTTGCCTTGTAAGCAGGCACATAAACATGATCGGGCTTGTCGGGATCGACGTAAACGTCTACCTCCTGTCCCACATAAAGCCTGCCCTTGTCGGAGTAGGTATCCCCCTCATAGAAAAGCTCCTCGCCGTTGTACTCATAGCTGAACACAGGCGCATAGGACGGCGACGAATCCTCGTCAGACATAGAAGTGCTGACATCGAATGAGTACACCCTGCCCTTTACAAGAACTGTGCAGTCGTGCTTAGACTTGATAAGCAGACCTACCTGAACCATTCCCAGTATGAAGAACACCAGACCGCCAAGTATAAAAAGAAAACAAATACGTATGCGGAGCTTCATAAAAGCTTTATTTGCTTTAAGGCTTTCCTGTGCTCTGGTTTCCAGATCATTCTTTTCGCGGAACTTATCCACCATGGCTTCACGTTTTAGCGTGAAGTCGTCCCTGTTATCATTATTAAAATTATAGTCCATATCATTCCCCCATACAGACTTTTTATGAAAGAGCCAGAAGCATTTCCCTGATTATCTTGCAGGCAACTGCTGTGGAAACGCCGCTCTGATCGTAAACGGGACTGAGCTCGTTTACGTCGCAGCCGACGATGTTGAGCCTGCTGCAAACCAGCGTCACAGCCTTTCTAAGTTCCTCGAAGGTCACGCCCCCTGCCTCGGGAGTACCCGTGCCCGGGAATATGGACGGATCAAGCACGTCAAGGTCAAGGGTGAAGTAAACGTTCTTTCCCTTGAGCTTCTCAACGACTTCTTCCAGACCGTCGAAATTGAATTTATGCATTTCCGTATGCTCGTCCGCAAAGTAAAACTCCTCGCGGTCGCCGCTGCGGATACCGAACTGGAAGATATGACCGTCACCAACAAGCTCGTGGCAGCGTCTCAGCACACAGGCATGGGACATCTGCTGGCCGAGATAGTCGTCGCGGAGGTCGGCGTGTGCGTCAAAGTGAACGATATAAAGGTCATCGTACTTGTCATTGACCGCCTTGACCGAGCCGAGAGTAACAAGGTGCTCGCCGCCTATCATAAATGGCAGCTTGCCGTCGGAAAGTATCTCCTCTGAGCGTGCTGTGATATCGGCAACCGCCTGCTTTGTACTGCCGAATGGGAGCTCTAAGTCTCCGCTGTCGAAGTAGCTGTAGTCGGTCATGTCCTTATTCTGGTAAGGACTGTATGTCTCGATACCGAAGCTCTCATTGCGGATAGCCGAGGGTGCGAACCTCGTACCGGGACGAAAGCTTGTAGTACCGTCGAAGCCAGCTCCGAAGAGGACTATCTTAGCGTCCTCATACTCGCTGTCGCAGGCTATAAAAGTCTGTATATTCTTATTCAACATCTCTGAGAAGCTCCTCTACATAGCATGGGAGAGCAAAAGCTCCCGTATGAAGTCTTGGATTGTAATAACGCGTCTTTATGCCGAGCATACTCCATTTTGTGCCGTTATAGTCGTTAGTGGGGTGATATTTCTTTGAAGCAAATCCGAAAAGCCAGTGTCCCGAGGGATAGGTCGGGATATGAGCCTGATATACCTTGCTTATGGGGAAACTCTCCACTATGCGCTTGTGCGAGCGCTGCATAGCGGCTGCGTCCTCGTCGTAAAACGGGCTCTCATGCTGATTTACCATGATACCGTCGTCACGGAGCGCTTTGAAGCAGCTTCCGTAGAACTCCTTGGTGAAAAGTCCCTCGCCAGGACCGAAAGGATCGGTGGAATCCACGATTATAACGTCATACTGGTCTGTACAGCGGCGGATAAACTTCACGCCGTCCTCGTAGTATACGTGAACTCTCGGATCGTCGAAACGGCAGGCTGTAGTGGGCAGGTACTTCTTGCAGACCTCCACAACAAGCTCGTCTATCTCCACAAGGTCTATGCTCTCAACAGAGGCATAGCGCGTAAGCTCGCGGACAACGCCGCCGTCGCCTGCGCCGATGACAAGTATATTCTTGGGATTCGGGTGTACAGCCATAGGCACATGAGTTATCATCTCATGGTAGATGAACTCGTCCTTCTCCGTCAGCATCATATAGCCGTCGAGAGTGAGGAACCGCCCGAACTCCTTAGAGTCGAAAACGTCGATACGCTGGAACTCGCTGTTGCCGCTGTAGAGCTGATGATCGACCTTTATTGAAAATTTAACGTTAGGAGTATGTCTCTCCGTGAACCATAATTCCATACAATACCTCCGTTCGGTGATAATCATTTTGCTTTGCAAAATGGGTATCACTCCCAAATGTAGGGGGCGATGCCCACATCGCCCCGCTTAATTGCGGAATATAGTCGGGCTGATGTGGGCATCAGCCCCTACAAGCTAACATCAAAAAAACAGTTAGCTCCGCAAATTATTTTCTATCAGCAGGCGGACCTCCTGCGGGATTAACGCCTGCAAGCTTCAATGAAAGCTTCAGGAATATTGGTGTTACGATAAGAATGATGATATACGCAACTGCCAGACTGAGTATAAAAGACTTTATGAACATTATCGCAAAGGGTGGGAGCACTGCGTGTCCGTGGCTCATCTTCATTACCATTTTGCGTACTATGATTATCATTGATAATGTGAGTATAGGAGTGTAGATGATATCCGAGATAAATGCAGACACAAGCTTTGCAGGAACACTGTTCTCTCTCAGCTTCATGGCTTTACAGGCTCCGTCCTCGACTTTTTTCATAGGCACTATCAAGCCTATTATCAGGCTGAGCACCGCACTTGCGCCGAAGCTTATGAGAAACTGCGTCATATCGAATTTATCCGCTGACACAATAGAGTTCGTAAGCGAAAGGCAGAAGCTCATGGTAACTCCCATAAGCACACTCATGATGATACCTACTTTTTTCATATACATTTCCCCCTAAATAAAAAATAACAAAAATGTCGCCTTTATTATGCCGACTTATATATCAAGGACGTTAAGTCTCTCGATATTTATATCCTCTGTGCCTGTCATCTGACAGCCCTTTTCCTTGGCGTACCTGATATACTCGATTATCTCGGGAGTTATGAGCTCTCCGGGAGCAAGTATTGGTATGCCCGGCGGATAGCACATTACGAACTCGCTGCAAACGTAACCTGCCGCTTCTTCAAGAGGCAGTGAACGCTTGGGCGCATAGAACGCCTTTCGCGGAGTTTCCGTAACTACAGGACTTATATACTCCTGAGTGAGCATATGTGCGCTGCTCTTTCCGAAGCGGCGCTTTATCTCGGCAAGAGCACTGATAAGGCGCTCGATATCGCGCTTTCTGTCGCCTACCGAGATGTAAGCGAGAACATTGCCGATATCGCCGAATTCTATCTGTATGTCGTACTCGTCGCGGAGAAGGTCATAGACCTCGATACCTGCAAGACCTATGGGCAGAGTATAGATACTCAGCTTTGACACGTCAAAGTCATAGATACTGTCGCCGTTGATGAGCTCTCTTGAATAGGCGTAATATCCGCCTATCTCGTTTATCTCCGAGCGGGCGTATTCTGCCATTTCAACAGTCTGCGCAAAAATCTCACGCCCCCCGAGAGCAAGTCTCTTTCGTGAGATATCCAGACTCGACAGAAGCAGATACGAAGCGCTGGTAGTCTGAGTTAAATTTATCACCTGACGCATATAGTCGGCGTTGATGTTCTTTCCCATGAGCAGGAATGAGCTCTGGGTAAGACTTCCGCCCGACTTGTGCATACTTACGGAAGCACAGTCCGCCCCTGCCGCCATAGCGGTTATAGGGAAGTTCTCTCCGAAGTAGAAATGAGTGCCGTGAGCCTCGTCAACAAGCACCAGCATACCGTGCTCATGGGCAAGGTCGGTTATTCTCTGCAAATCGGAGCAAATACCGTAGTATGTGGGATTGTTTATCATTATAGCCTTGGCGTCAGGATTGTCGCGGATAGCCTGCTCCACCTGTGAAACAGACATACCCAGCGCGATGCCAAGCTGATGATTGACGTCGGGATTTACGTAAACAGGCACAGCGCCTGTGAGTATCATCGCATTTATAGCGCTTCTGTGGACATTTCGGGGCATGATTATCTTGTCGCCCTCCTTGCAGGCGTACATTATCATGCTCTGGACCGCAGAAGTAGTTCCGCCCACCATGAAAAAGGCGTTAGCCGCGCCGAAAGCCTCAGCCGCCAGCATTTCCGCGTCCTTGATGACGGATACGGGGTGACAGAGGTTATCAAGGGGCTTCATGGAGTTGACGTCAACGTTCATGCAGTCCTCGCCGAGGAACTCGGTAAGCTCCATATTTCCTCTGCCGCGCTTATGTCCGGGGACATCAAAGGGCACTACTCTCATGCGGCGGAATTTTCTCAGCGCCTCATATATCGGCGCATTTGTCTGGGAAAGCTCAGCCATTTCCGAACACGTTCCTTCCGCTGAAAATTTCTATCATCTCCCGCTTCAGCGCGTCTGTTATCTCAAGTCTGCGCCTTGGCGGAAGCTCGTTCACATCTGTATTGAACAGGTAATTCTGCAAGTCGAGCTCCTTTATGAGCATTTTTGTGTGGAACATATTCGCCTGATATACGTTTATGTCCACAGCGTCGTATTTATCGAGTATCTTTGAGTCGATATAGTCCTGTATGGAAGTGATATTGTGGTCTATAAAAAGCTTTTCGCCGTCCAGATTACGGGTAAAGCCTCTTACCCTGTAGTCCATGGTGATGATATCCGAATCGAAGCTTCCGATGAGGTAATCGAGAGCTGTCAGCGGAGTTATCTTGCCGCAGGTAGCAACGTCGATATCCACGCGGAAAGTAGCGATAGAGGTATCGGGGTGGAACTCGGGGTAGGTATGAACGGTAACATGGCTCTTGTCGAGGTGAGCTACAGTTTCAGTGCCTCCTGCGGGTATCATAGTATCGTCGGCGATAAGGAAGGTAGCGGAAGCGCCCTGAGGATCATAGTCCTGACGTGAAACGCTGAGCACCTGCGCTCCTATCATCTCGGTAAGATGAGTCATGATATCTGTTATACGCTCGGAGTTGTACTGCTCGTCAACATAGGCGATATACTCCTGCTGAGAGCGTGCCGTCTTGGCATAACAGACGTCATATATATTGAAGCTCAAAGACTTCGTAAGGTTATTGAATCCGTAAAGTTTCAGTTTATTCTCCATAATACCACACCTTTAAACAAAAAATGCACACAAAAGACCTTATCAGCCATTGTGTGCATGAAATATTATGCGGAAAACGCAGAAACTTCATATACGGTTTCAGAGTCTATACAAGCAAGTACTACCTTTTACTACTCTTATTGACCTTTCACAAGCTGATGAGAACTTATAAAAACTTTATCGACGCACAGTCGAATCAATAAGGCAACAGAAAGTTGCCAGCCGATAATTCGGCATTCGGCATTTGACCCGGCTGTCCGTATGGCCTCGACTCCGAAAGGAGTGGTCAATAGTCTTGCGCTGAAACCGAAGCTTCTTTTGCAATTCAGTTTATTTTATCATATTTCAGCCTTTTTGTCAATAGCAATACATATTTTATATCAAGGCAAAACGCACAAAAAAAGCTGCCGTGTTCCCACAGCAGCCTCAGTCCTCTCGGAGCTTTTTGCGCTTCACCTTATTTTCATACATTCGGGTATCTGCTATCTTGATATACTTGTCAAGGGGCTCGTTCTCGTCAGGCACCTCGCAGAAGCAGCCGAGGCTGACTCCCACAGCATAGCCCTTTTTCGCAGAAGCGTTATACCTTGTAAGATAGTCGTAGATATACCTGTAATGCTCCTGTATCTTATCGGGGCTGTAGTTTCCGCAGCCTATGATAGCGAACTCGTCGCCGCCTGTACGGGCGCAGACCTCGTTCATCTCACAGGAGGTATTAAGGGCGTTCGCCACAGCCGTGATAGCTGTGTCTCCTTCTATATGACCGTAATTGTCGTTTATCATCTTGAGCCTGTCAAGGTCAGCGATAATGATGAAGAGCTGTTTTTTCTCCTGACAAGCCTTGCGGAATATGCCCTCCGCCATACGGTTGAAGCCGTGGCGGTTGTAGATACCTGTAAGGGTATCACGGATAGAGCTCATGAAAATACGCTGATTTATGCTGAGCAGCTTTGTGCGGACGCGGAGGAACTCCAGCGCAACGCTGATATTTCTGTTCCACATAGCAAAGACATTGCTTGCCGCACAGCGTATATCGCTGAATCTGAATACCGAATATCCGAAGCACCTGTCCATGAAGTGAACGGGCAGCAGGAAATAGGTAGACGGCTCGCTGCAATACTCGTCGATAAAATGAGGCAGGATATCGTTTGAGCGGAAGCTCCTGCTGGTAAATTCCGTCTTTTTTCTGGTATAGACCATTCTTGCCTCCATTAAGGCAGCATAGCCCTCGCGGACGTAGTCACCCTCGTCGCCCTCGATGTTGTCCCAGTTTTTATTGAGGCAGAGCATATAGGTATCCAGCCCGTTTATAGCGTAAACAAAGCCGTTGAGCTTATGCAGGAGCCCGTCAAGGTTCTCCTCCTCCATAAGACTTTCCAGCATACCGCTCTTCTTGAAGTAATTCTCGTATCTTACAACACGGTTATGGTACTCCTCACGGGTAGAAACGCTGTGATATGTAGCGCTGCCGCAGCCGCAGGAACGTGCAAACAGCAGCCTTCCGTGAGCAAGAGTCTCCACAGGCTCAACATTCATGCCGCTTATCTTCTTGTGGAGTATGCATACCGCTCTTGCGCCCATGCGCTCGTTTTCGGGGAGCACTGTTGAAATGGACGGAATATTCAGTATAGCGTCATTGCTGCCGTCATAGCCTGAAATCCTTATATCCTCGGGGATATTTTTGCCGCCCTTGACCAGTGCGCTGGCAAGATACCTTGCCATAGTATCATTGGCGCATATAACAGCTTCGGGCATTTCTCTTTTGCCCTCTATGAACTCCTTGGCAAGTCTCTGTGAGACTATCTTCCAGAAATCACCGTAGATTATGTCTCCCTCGCCGATCTCCAGACCGTGCTTTTCCATAGAGTTTTTATAGCCTGCAAGTCTTGTCTCCGCAGGTTTGCTGCCCTCGGGACCTGTAAGACACATTATCCTGCTGCAGCCGTGTACCTCAATGAAATGGTCGGTCATCTGCTCGAAAAGCTTTGTATCGTCGGCGTAAATGCTGTCGCAGAAATCAAAGTCGTGGTCAAGAGCCACAACAGGTATGCCCCAGTGAGAGAACACCTTCACGAACTTGTCGATAAGGTTCTGGCTGGCGAGATTACCTGCCATGAGCACAACGCCGTCTATGATATTCTTTTTAACAAGAGTGAAGATATTCTCCTCGCCCTGCTGAATGAGATTGCCGCTGTCAAGATTGAAAGCCATGAGGAAGGTCAGAACATCGTAGCCCAGCTCTTTGCACTGCTCAGAAATACCCACAAAAATGCGGTTCATGTAGTCGTTGAATACATCAGCAGCAATAACAGCTATAGTTTTTCTTTTTTTCACAGTGCACACCTCCCCCTAAAAGCATATAATCAGACATAATAATTATACATCAAAAAGTATAATAATGCAACAGCTTTTTTATTATTTGCGCTAAAGGATATAAAAAAATATACCATGTAAGCAAAAAAGGCCGTTTCAGAGAAGCGACCTGTAGAAATCCAGAGTCCCGAAGCTGCGCTCCAGATGAGTCAGCGCATAGGACTCCGCCAGCGCCGAAAGTCTCTGCTGAGTGCCCTCGGACACGCGGAAATTGAAAAGCCTGCCCATATCTGCAAGGACTATATGCCGCACAGCACTGAGTACAGGCAGTTTTATCTTCATGAAATCGTCGGAAGTCTCGTTCTCGAGGCAGTCTGCGCAGAAAAATCCCCCGTCGCGGATACAAAAAAAGAGCTCCTCGGGCTCAAAAACGCCGCAGCCTCTGCAAGCAACGATATCGGGCATATAGCCCGTCTCGGACATCAGTCGGAGCTCGAACACGGCTTTGAGGAAGGCTTCGTCACGCTCGCCGTTTTCAAGGTAGTGGAGACAGTTCAGCATGAGCCGCAGTATATCCCCGTTCTGAGTCTCAGGTCTTATGCAGAAGCGAAGCACCTCCGCAAAATAAGAGGCAAGGGATATCTTGGTAAGAGACTCGCGAAGCCCGTAAAAAATATGTATCGGCTCTGCACTGTTGAGGTACAGATAGCTGCCCCTCTTGTCTATGCAGAACCGTGAATACGCCAGAAGCTGAGTAGAGCTGCCCGATTTTCCGTTTATCTTTCTTGCACCTTTCACGGAAACCTCGATAACTCCGCTCTCCTTGGTGAGTATATCGATAAATTTGTCCTGTTCTCCCACAGAACGCTCTTTAAGGACGATGCCTTCAACAGTAGTCATGTTTATCTTCCCTGCAAGCCAAATACCGCAGATAGTCCTCTATCCTGCCTGTTTCGGCGAACTTATCCCATAATATATCTTCATTCATAAAAAGCCTCCGCAGATAAGATACGAGCCATAGCTCTGAAAATATCATCTGCGGAAAGCCTGTTATTATTTGCGGTAATTATTTCTCGGAAAGTCCGAAGCTCCTGATGAGATTCTCCCTGTTGCGCCAATCCTCCTTGACCTTTACCCAGCACTTGAGGTTGACCTTTATCTGGAAGAAGTCCTCCAGCTCTATTCTTGCGGCTGTGGAAGCCTTTTTCAGCATAGCTCCGCCCTTGCCGATGACGATGCCCTTGTGGGACTCCTTCTCACAGTAGATAACAGCGGATATATCGAGGATATCCTTGTCCTCGCGCTCAGTCATCTGCTCAACGCCTACAGCTATGCCGTGTGGCACCTCGTCGCTGAGGAGCATAAGAAGCTTTTCGCGTATCATCTCCGCCGCCAGCACCTTTTCGGGCTGGTCTGTTATCATATCCTCGGGGAAGAAGTGTACGGACTCCTCCGAAAGAGCGATTATCTCGTCGATAACTATGTCAACGCCGCTGTTCTCCGTAACGCTTACGGGAACTACCGCCTGAAACTTTATCTTCGAGGTCAGGTCAGCGATAACAGGAGCAAGCTCGTCCTTGTTTTTAAGGAGGTCTATCTTGTTCAGCACAAGGATTACGGGCATTTTCGAGTCGTTCATAGACCTGAGGAGGTTCAGTTCCTGCTCGTTTATCTTCTTGGTGCAGTCCATGACGAACACTACCGCGTCGATGTCGCTGACGGACTCCTTGACGGTATTGAGCATATGCTCGCTGAGCTTGTTCACGGGCTTATGTAATCCGGGGGTATCGAAAAATACCAGCTGAACGTCGTCTATATTGCGTATGCCCGTGATACGGGTACGTGTAGTCTGGGGCTTATTGCTGACAGAAGCTATCTTCTCGCCCACGATAGCGTTAAGGAGCGAGGATTTTCCTGCATTTGTACGTCCTGCGATAGTAACGAAAGCCGTTCTTGACATCAGTTGTTTTCTCCGTTCACAACGAATGTTGCGTCTCTTGAGATACCAAGCTTTTCAAGGACAGACTCTTCCTTTTCGCGCATGATACGCTGGTCGAGCTGACTTGTCTCGTGGTCGTAGCCCAGCAGGTGGAGCATTGAATGAACAGTAAGGAAGCCCACCTCTCTCTCCAGTGAGTGACCGAAGTTCTGAGCCTGCTTTACTGCTGTCTCCAGTGAGATAACAACGTCGCCAAGCTGAACTGCGCCTGTCTCGGGATTTATCTCAACAGTGCCGTCCTCGCTTGTGAGCGGGAACGAAAGAACGTCTGTTACAGCGTCCTTGTTTCTGTATATCTTATTGAGATTCTTTATCTCATTGTTGCTTACGAATGAAACGCTTACCTCTGCGTCCTTTCCGAAATTCTCCGTAGTGAGTACTGCCTGACAGCATCTTCTGATAAGGAGTCTGATACCTACAGGTACCTTCACCTCTGTCTGATTGTTCTTTACATAAACTTTTAACTTAGCCATGATAATTCTTTCTCCCTTCATTGTATTTTTCATAAGCCTTGATGATATCCTGTACTAATCTGTGTCGTACAACGTCTTTCTCGGTAAAGCGGTGTATCTCGATATCATCTATACCCTTGAGCACCTTAATGGCTTCCACAAGTCCCGATTTCTTGGTATCGGGCAGGTCTATCTGCGTGATATCGCCTGTGATAACCATTCTGCTCTCGTTTCCCAGTCTTGTGAGAAACATCTTGATCTGCTCGGAGGTGGTATTCTGAGCCTCGTCGAGTATAATAAAAGCTTCGTCTAGAGTACGTCCGCGCATATAAGCCAGCGGAGCCACCTCGATTATCCCCTTTTCCATGTAACGGGCAAAGCTCTCTGCTCCGAACATATCGAAAAGCGCGTCGTAGAGCGGACGGAGATAAGGATCTACCTTATCCTGCAAGTCGCCCGGGAGGAATCCCAGCTTCTCGCCTGCTTCAACGGCAGGACGGGTAAGGATTATCTTTTTTATCTTGTGCTCGCGGAACGCCTTTACAGCCATAGCAACTGCAAGATAGGTCTTGCCAGTACCCGCAGGACCTATTCCCAGAACTATGGTATTATTTTTTATAGCGTCGGTATAGCGTTTCTGACCGACGGTTCGCGGACGGAGTATCTTTCCCGAGGCGGTCATGCATATGCCGTCGCCCCCGAGCTCCTGAAGCTCATGCTCGACTCCGTCAGCCACCATAGATGTGACGTAGCGGACGGTCTGCTCGTTGACAGAATTGCCGCTGCTCGCCATTTTCATAAGAGCCTTCAGAGCCTTTTCAGCGCCCTCGGTATCGCCGTCGCCGATTATTTTAATGCCGCCGTCCCTGCTTACGACGGTGACATTGAAATCCTTCTGGATACCGCTGATATTGCCGTCAAGCTGTCCGAATAATGCGGAGAGCTGCTCGGGGCTGTCAGCGGGTACAAATTTTTCCGACATTGAATCTATTCTCCAATCTGCTGTTCGGGAAAAGCTCCTGCTGCTGCAAGAGCCGCATTGGAGTAACGCGGATCATCGGATACTTCCTTTATCACTCTGACCTTGTCGGGGAAATCGATAGCCTGCTCGGGAGAGCTGAGCTCCAGCTCCATGATAGCCAGCTTATCCGAAAAGGGATATTTATCCATTTCAAAGAGCTGCCCCTCATAGTCGAAGCAGTAGCGCACCTTTTCCACAGGCGGACAGTCGCCGCGGCGCTCAGCAAGGAGCTGATGATACATTTCGCCGCTTATCTCGGATTCGTTTTCCTCTCTTGTCACATGAGTAAGAAATATCTTTTCCGTGTAGGTATATTTAACACTGCCGTTCTCGTCCACGGACCTTACTCTGCGCTGCGAGCCGTTGCTGCCGCTTTTGAGATAAGTCTGGACTATAGCTATCCTTCGCTTTATATCCAGCAGTGAAACATCAGGGAATTCAACGAGGAACTTCCTCTCGATCTCATAATTCTTTCCCATAAAAGCACTCCAAAACGATGAATTTTTCGCTGAGATCTTTCAACATTTTTATTATACAACTTTTTTTGAATAATGTCAACAAAATTTTCAGATTATTCTGTCAATATTGCTTAGTTTTACGAAATTGTCACAATCCTGTCACACTGAGCTTCACATATTGCCGAGCATAACGCCGAAGGGATCGAAGCTGTCCCTCTCGGGCTCTGCCGATGCCGCCTCCGCAACAGCCCTGCTATTGCCGTCACTAAGCGGAATTTCCACTGTCAGCACATTGTCCGAGAGCTCTGCGCAGGCGCCTATGCGCTCAGCAAAGCCCATGCATACTTCACGATAACGGGAATCAAAAATGTCGGTCTGTCCCACATGGGCTTCGTCCACAAATGTCCCCAAAGCCCTGACAGAAATGTTTAAAGTTTTCAACTTCTCCCCACAGGACACCTCAAAGGCGTTTTTTCCGCCCTCGCCGCCTGCGGTGAGCCTTCTCACAAAGCTCAGCAGCAGGAACCGAAGAACCTCCCTGTCAGTCCTGATATAAGATAGCGAGGTCTCACCCACTGTTACAGTGCATCTGCCCCTTGAAGCCTCCTCGCAGCCTGCCGCGAAGTCCCTGAGAAAGGCGTCCGCCCTGACCGTACACATATCATCGTCGGTCAGCCTTTCAGCCGTAAGCGCCTTGCTGAGCTGAGCACTGCGCATAAGGTCGCAGCACATCTCCATAATACCGTTGATAAGCTGTATATCCTGCTTTGAGCGCTTTTTGCCTGCCGACTCGCGCAGGCTCTCGCAGGAAGCCGCTATCCCCGAAACAGAGCGTCTTATCACATTTTCCGTGCTGCTTATGAGCTCCGCAGCAAAGGGACTGCCGAAAAATTCACCGAAGTCATTGTTTTTATCCATAATATCTCCAGTCTCTCTGCAAAAGTGCAGAGACATATTATATGTATATATTATACACCATTTGAGTAAAAAAAGAAATAGTTACAGAGTCGTTTTGGCACAGTAAAATGCTGACAAAATTTTTCGTTTCAACAGCGCTCGTTTTATACAATCTGTGCTTTTATAGAAAATTCTGTTATTTTTTTATCGAACCACTTGAAAAAATTTCCGAGTTGGGGTATAATTAATTCATACAAATTTTTAGGAGGTATATCCAATGTCAGTTAAAGTTGCTATTAATGGTTTCGGCCGTATCGGTCGTCTTGCATTCAGACAGATGTTTGATGCTCCAGGTTATGAGGTAGTTGCAATCAACGACCTTACAAAGCCTTCAATGCTCGCTCAGCTTCTCAAGTATGATACAGCTCAGGGCGGTTACTGCGGAAAGATCGGTGAGAATCTTCACACTGTTTCAGCAGACGATGAGAAGGGCACAATCACTGTAGACGGCAAGACTCTTACAATCTACGCTAAGGCTAACGCTGCAGAGCTCCCATGGGGCGAGATCGGCGTTGACGTTGTTCTCGAGTGCACAGGTTTCTACTGCTCAAAGGACAAGTCACAGGCTCATATCGACGCTGGCGCTAAGAAGGTTGTTATCTCAGCTCCTGCTGGTAACGATCTTCCTACAATCGTTTACAGCGTAAACGAGAAGACTCTTACAAAGGATGACAAGATCATCTCAGCTGCTTCATGCACAACAAACTGCCTCGCTCCTATGGCTAAGGCTCTTAACGATTATGCTCCTATCCAGAGCGGTATCATGAGCACAATCCACGCTTACACAGGCGATCAGATGATCCTCGACGGTCCTCACAGAAAGGGCGACTTCAGAAGAGCAAGAGCTGGTGCTGCAAACATCGTTCCTAACAGCACAGGTGCTGCTAAGGCAATCGGTCTTGTAATCCCAGAGCTCAACGGCAAGCTCATCGGCTCTGCACAGAGAGTTCCTGTTCCAACAGGTTCTACAACAATCCTCACAGCTGTTGTTAAGGGCAGCAACGTAACTAAGGAAGGCATCAACGCTGCTATGAAGGCTGCTGCTTCCGAGTCATTCGGTTACAACGAGGATCAGATCGTTTCTTCTGACGTTATCGGCATGAGATTCGGTTCACTCTTCGATGCTACACAGACAATGGTTGCTGAGATCGGTGACGGCCTCTACGAGGTACAGGTTGTTTCATGGTACGACAACGAGAATTCTTACACATCACAGATGGTAAGAACAATCAAGTACTTTGCAGAGCTCGGCTAATAGCTGAAACTAATGCAATATCAAAGGGCGTTCATACGAACGCCCTTTTTAATTTGTAATTCATAATTCATAATGCATAATTATTGCATGAACGCGAACACAATGTACGGGGCGATGCCTACATCGCCCCGTAAGTATTGTATAGATAAAACGGGCTGATGTGGGCATCAGCCCCTACAGACACAATTTTGTTTGCAACGTAATTAACGGGCGCCGAAACGGCGCCCCTACTTAGTTCTTAGCTCTTAGCTCTTAGTTCTTAATCCTTAGCTCTACAAAATAGTAAACATCTGCTCCATATCTCTCGGATCAAAGGGCACAAGCCCGTTTTTTCTGCGAGAGAGCACAAGTCCGTTGGTATTTCCCACAGGTGTGAGAGTAAAACGCCCCTCAAAACGGTGGGCGGCACGGAAAGCGCTGCCGAAACGGGTATTGACGGGAACGCCCTCAAATTCAAAAGTGATACCATGCTCGGTAAGCCTTATTTCAAGGGTTGGGAAGTCCGCAAAGGGACGGCAGGTCATACCGTCGGCGACATAGTGACCGTGGATAGCGTCTACCCTTGTATCGCGGTAAAATCGGTACAGAAGTGCCGCAACTGCTGCCTCCGTATCGTAAAGGCGGTGCTTTATCTCTGCCTCGGGAGCTGTGAATATTTCGGATATCTCTCCGCATATAGCGGCTGTATTTCGGTTCAGAGCCGTAGAGAAACTGCTTCTCTTGGCAAAGCGGCGGAGCTGTTCGTATTTGATGTGCTGCTCGGGAATAAACTCGGGATACATGGCACGGGCGAGGTTCTCATAGCTCATGTGGACACCGCGCTTGCTGGAAAAATAGGTCATTTTCGCCGCATGAGGCAGACAGCACATATCAGCCAGCATATGGACGGCACGGGCAAGATAGACTGCGCCATGCTTCACGAAGCCGCCGCAGTGCATAGACAGCGCCATGGTATAGTCCTCCTCGAACATGGTTCGGGCGCTCTTTGCGAAAAGGTCTTTTCCGTTTTTATAATAGCCGCGAACGGTTTTCTGCGGTTTGCCGTTGGTGGCGCAGCCGCAGTAATAATGCCTGCCTGCGCCGTTTTCGCGGTCTCCCTTAACATCTGCAATTATGGTATAGGGCAGCATTATCCCTAAATTCGGGCGTATAAGCGCTTCTGCCTGCGGAGAGACCTCCCCGAGAAGCTTCAATGCGCGAATGAGTATCTCCTGATGTATTTCACTTGGCGGCAGAAGCTTTTCTGCCGAGTAGCTGTCGGCGAGCCATTGAAGCTCCGCGGCGGCTTGTTTCCATTTATTCTGCATATGTCGCTCCTTTCAGTCGCTTAGCCCTTAGCCATTAGCCGACAGCTCATAACTCCTCCATACTGACCGAGGAGTTACTCTGCCTTTCCTCCATTTTACGGGCGTAAGGATCCTTTATGTCTCGCTGTACTCTGTCCATGTCGTACTCTTTCAGCTTAGGCTCAAACTGCGGAAAGCCGTCCTGCTGTTCGAGCCACCTGTATTTCTTTATATTCATGAAGTTTCTGGCAGCAAACCACCCGAATACGCCTATCTCCAAAATTCCCAAGAGCGAAATACCATCAGAAAAGAACAGAGCTGATATCTCCGCAAAGAGAAGCACTCCTGCCGCTATAGCAAGAGCCGAATCCTTTCTGTATGCGCTGAGAAAACCAACTGCCGAAGCAGCCAGCCCAAGAACTGCGGTCAGGAGCGCCGCCTTGTTAAACGTTAGTACAAACGCCACCAGCATCCACAGCGACATAGCTACATTCGCCGCAAATACTATAAGTATCATTGTGTCTTCTTTTTTTATTTTTTTCATCTGCGTCCTGTTCTGTTTGTATTCTTCTTCAAAATCCATGATATGTGCCTCCAATTATGCTTTATCAAGAAAATTCTATCATTTTTCCGCAGATATGTCAATACACATTAAAAATCACAACGCCAGCAAACAACAGGACGCCGAGTACGGCGTCCCCTGCAGCTTAGTTCTTGTTTTTCAGCTCTCAGTTCTAAGTTCTGCAACGGAATTTCACGAAATGTTCTGCAACGGAATTTCACGAAAACTCTTGACTATTTCAGCGTTTTAGTTTATTATAATAGAGTATGACTTTTTTGCTCCGTTCCCTTTCGGGAGCGCCGCTTTGGAAGGTGTTGCCCGTATATGAAGACCTTAAAACGTAATATCCTTTGTACCTTGCTGGGCTCAGTTTTTATGACAGCCGCAGCGGCAGGCGCTATGCTGTTTTCCACAGCCAAGGTAAACAAGGCTAAATATCCCGTTTTCGGCGTTGACGTATCAAACTATCAGGGCGATATCAACTGGCAGGAGCTTGAATCACAGAACGTTTCCTTCGCCTTTATAAAGGCTACCGAGGGCAGCGGTCACACTGACGAGTCCGTAAGGCGCAACCTCGACCGTGCCGCAGGCACAGGCATAAAGGTCTCGGCGTATCACTTTTTCAGCTTTGACAGCGCAGGCGATACTCAGGCAGACAACTTCATCGCCGCTGTCGGCAGAAATGAGATAGATATGCCCCCCGTTGTGGATATCGAATACTACGGCGACAAGCGCAAAAACAAGCCCTCACAGGCAGAAGCAGAAAGCATACTGAAGCCTCTTCTCAGCAGGCTTGAAGCCTATTACGGCGTAAAGCCCATAATATACACTACTCTCCCCGTTTATTTCCGATACGTAAGGGAAAACTTCTCCGACTATCCCCTGTGGATAAGAAGCGTGGGCTTCGAGCCCGACCTTATGGACTGGAAATTCTGGCAGTACAGCGACAAGGGCACTCTCACAGGCTATAACGGCGACGAGGAGCATATTGATTTCAATGTGTACAACGGCTCTGAGGAGGACTTCAAGAGAGAATTTGCAAAAGCCACTAAAAAAGCGGATAATCCCGCGGTTTCCACAAGAAAGGCAGCAACGTGAGACCATTTTTTCTGAAAGCACCTATCAAGGATTATATATGGGGCGGTACAAAGCTCCGCACTGTTTTCGGCAAGGAAAGCGATACTGAACGCCTCGCCGAGAGCTGGGAGCTCAGCTGTCACCCCTACGGCGAGTGCACCATAAGCGGCGGCGACTTCGACGGCATGAAGCTCAGCAGCTTCATAAGCGAACACCCCGAGGCTGTAGGCAGCAGCTTTAAAAGCGGCGACAGCTTTCCCGTGCTGGTAAAGCTCATCGATGCAGAAAAAGACCTGTCCGTACAGGTACACCCCGACAACGACTACGCACGCAAGCACGAAAACGACAGCGGCAAGACCGAGATGTGGTACGTTATCTCCGCTGACATCGGTTCGGAGCTGATATACGGCTTCAAGGAGGAGCTCACCAAAGAGGAGTTCCGACAGGCTATCGAGGACAACACCCTCATGGACAAGGTGAACCGCGTTCCCGTCCGTCAGGGCGACGTTTTCTTCATAAAGCCGGGGACGCTCCATGCTATCGGCAAGGGCATTCTCATTGCCGAGATACAGCAGAGTTCCAACGTCACCTACCGAGTTTACGACTACGGCAGGCTGGGCGCTGACGGCAAGCCCCGCGAGCTCCACATCGAAAAGGCACTGGACGTTACCAATACAGTCCCTGCCGAGCCGAAAAGCCCTGTCTACGGCATGGAGCTTGACGGCGTTGTCACTCAGCTTCTCGCAGACTGCGAGTACTTCAATGTAAACCGCCACAGGATAATCAAGGAGCTGGAGCTCTATGTGGATAAAAACTCCTTTGCTCACGTTCTGATGATAGGCGGCAGCGGCGGCGAGCTTGTCGCTGATAATTACACATTACCGCTTACTATGGGCTCAAGCGTTTTTGTTCCCGCAGGAACAGGCGCATTTGCTATAAAAGGAAATTGTGATATAATAGTCACAACTATCCAATAAGGAGGATATAAACATGAAATATTACGTAGGTATCGACCTCGGCGGCACAAACATCGTTGCAGGTGTAGTTGACGAGGAATACAACATCATCGCAAAGGCAAGCACCAAGACAAACTGCCCTCGTCCCGAAAAGGATATCGCAGACGATATGGCAAGAATGGCTCTTGAGGCTGTCAAGAACGCAAACCTCACTATCGACCAGATAGAGTGGATAGGCGTTGGTACACCGGGTATCGCAAACAGCGAGACAGGTATCATCGAGTATTCAAACAACCTCGGCTTCAAGAACACTCCTATGGTAAAGTACATACAGGAGACTATCGACAAGCCCGTATTCATCGAGAACGACGCTAACGCAGCAGCTTACGGCGAGTTCATAGCAGGTGCTGCAAAGGGCGCTAAGAACGCAGTATGTATCACTCTCGGCACAGGCGTCGGCGGCGGTATCATCATCGACGGCAAGATATACTCAGGCTCTAACTTTGCAGGCGCTGAGATAGGCCACACAGTTATCGAAGTTGACGGCGCTCAGTGCTCATGCGGCAGAAAGGGCTGCTTCGAGGCTTATTCCTCAGCTACAGGTCTTATCCGCATGACAAAGGAAGCTATCGCAGAGCACCCTGACTGCATTATGGCTCAGTCCGAAAAGGAAAAGGGCAAGGTAACAGCACGTACATCATTCGACTGCATGAGAGCAGGCGACAAGTATGCAAAGGCTGTTGTTGACAAGTACATTAAGTACCTCGCAGCAGGTATCACAAATACTATCAATATCTTCCAGCCCGATATCCTCTGTATCGGCGGCGGTGTCTGCAACGAGGGCGATCCGCTTCTCCTGCCTATGAAGAAGCTTGTTGCAAAGGAAGTTTACACACGCAACTCACCTAAGAATACCGAGATAGTTATTGCAAAGCTTGGCAACGACGCAGGTATCATCGGTGCTGCGTTCCTCGGACGCGCAAACGGTTAATTTACTGTAGGGGCTGATGCCTACATCAGCCCGTTAAATAATGAAAAAAAGCCACAGCATTTTCCGTGCTGTGGCTTTTTTGTTGACATATCCACGTTTTCAGGTTATAATTTCAGTATAAAACCCCGGAACCAAGGAGAAAAACACATGAAAAAACTTAATATAGCCGCAAAAGCAGGCATAGCTATTGAAATTGCCGCCTTGATCATCATGCTGATGTTTTTAATTTCAGGCGTTCCTGTTCCGAAATTGACAATATTGTTATTATTTGCAGGGGCAATAGTATGTTTTGTTTCAGGAATACTCCCCAAGAAACACGATAAATCCTGATATGCACTCAAAAACACCCCGAAAGCAATTGCTTTCGGGGGTCTGTTTTTATTGTTTGATATTCACGCCGCCTATACAAAAAGTGCTGTAAGCGATGTACTATTATCGTTTTTGATGATCGTGAGCGAGTTTACGAGCGGCAACGTGGAAGCGGTCGAGCTGGCTCAGCTCGCAGCGTGGCAAGGGTGCAGCGTCACGCTGCCTACTTCGCCATATTGCGGTATTGGTTCGGCGTTACGCCCACCGTTGCAAGGAACTGTCTCAGGAAATACTTGCTGTCCACATAGCCGCACTGCTCGGCAATTTCCGCCATACTCAGCGGTGTTACCGTCAGGCAGTAGGTCGCCTTTGCCATACGTGCGTTTATGCAGTCCTTATGTATGCTTACGCCGAAGCACTTCTTGTATACCTCGCGGAGATGTCCTGCACTGTATGGATAGAGCTTCTGGAGCTTCTCCGACTCGAAGCTGTCCTGGGGATTGCTGTAGATATAGCTTCTGATATGGAGCATATCCTCGTAGTGTGGACGCATACGCATCTCCATTTTCTCGCGCTGGCGCTCCGCAAGTATATCGGAGCAGATACCCGTGATACGTGTATAGGACTTCTCTGTGCACTTCACAGCCGCGCAGACGAATGAATCCAGTCCATACTGGTCGATATAAACTCCGTGCTGGAGCATTATTGAATTGAGCCTGTTTTCAAGGAGCTCTATATCGTTCTCGCCGCTGATTATGCAGGCGAATGTATTATCGTTCACCCTGCCGCAGATATCGTTGCTTCCGCAGAACTGCTTGACAGCCTCGGCGGCGTCCATGATAGCAGGTATCTTGCCGCTGAGCTCATAGAAGCCTGCATTGGATATGCCTATCCTCATCATAACAAGGCAGTGCTCCTGATTCTCAAAGTCTATGGTGTGGTATGCCTTTCTCATTCCTGTCTCGTTGTACATACCCGTGAGAGTATCGCGCAGGTCTGAGAGGTTCTGGCACTGTGTCAGATACTGGATATCGTTCTTCATACGGAGGAATTCCAGACCGTTTGAAACGGATTTCAGCCAGTTTCTGTAGATATCGTCGTAGGTATCGGGATCGTGGAATTTGAGCACCAGATGACCGAATAGGCGGTCATTGAAGAAAAGCGGATTGAAATAGTATATTGCAGGCTCATAATTCTGGGCAAGAAGCGCCGAGAAATTGTACTTCTGCATATCAAAGGGCGTCTTATCCTCCCAGTCCACCATACACTGACAGGAGAGTATGTCGCTGAGCTCTGCGTCGCTGTCGTACCAGTTCTTATAAAGGCACAGGTAAAAGCTCTGAATGCCTCTTACCTGCCAGTGGAACTGACCGCAGATATCAACGAACTCGTTGAGAGTACGGCACTCTGTCAGCTTCTGGTCAAGAGGATTGAACAGGTTCCAGTTGTCGTATTCTTTTTTCTGCCTTGCGTTTTTCAGCTCGGTAGTGTATATCCTGCGGTCAACTCCGCAGGTACAGCTTGTTCCGCAGATTATCTCACCCTGAGGCGGAGCAAAGAGGAACTCCCTCTTCTTTATGCGGCTGTAGACCATATTTGCGGCGTCCTCGCCTATGGTCTCGCGGTTTCGCTTATAGGTCGTCAGCAGAGGGGTATGCATGAAGCGGTCGCCTATGTACTCATAGCCCACTACCGTAACGTCCTCGGGTATCTTTATGCCAAGCTCGTCGAACTTGTCGATAAGTCCGTAAGCCATATAGTCGTTTGCGCAGATTATAGCCTGAGGGAGCTTCAGCTCGCCGCTGTGATAGCGCTCGGCAAGCTCCTCGCCTGAATTCATCCAGTAGTTTCCGAAGTGAACGCGGCTCTCGTCAAATTCTATGCCGTGCTTTTCAAGGGATTTTCTGTAGCCGTTTACGCGGAGACTGGAGGCTTTTATAAAGTCATAACCTGTGAGGATATCTATTTCCGTAAAGCCGTGAACGTCCATAAGATGATCTGTGATATCCTCCATGTCGTTCTCGTCGCTGGTATTTATAAAGGTACAGTTGGGGAGGTCAAGCTCCGCGATATAAGTACCCACAACTACGATAGGAATATTTTTGCGCGATATAAGGTCGGCAATAAGCTTTTTCAGATCCTCATTGACAAAAGATTCTGAGAGCAGTATCAAGCCGTCAAGCTCGTCGGAGAGTATCAGGTCATATATCCTGTTTTCGCAGAAAAGCTCCTTTTCCTTGACGTTAGGATTGTAATTGTTTGAAAAAACGACAGTGTCTACTCCGATACACTGGTCAAAACGGGCGATGCCCTTTATGACCTGTCTCTGTTCGATGCTGTTGGCTTCTGCTGCAACAACGCCGAAAATCATTCTCTTTTTTCTTACCATGTTCCCACCCCGTTATTGATTTTCAGGGACGCACATATCCGCTCGGTCGGTTTTTGTGCGGAAATCCTTTACTTTCACAGTGTTTTAATGTATAATTTCAGATATGGAGCAATAGAAGTTACATATATTATACATTATTTATTAAGAAATGTCAATGAAGTTTCCTGCGTTTTTTCCACCAAAATCGCATTTTTGTGGGTTGAATATTTATATATCGTTATAATGCATAATGAAAAGGCATTCTTTTTGTGCAAAGAGCAGAACTTCAAGATTCTTTGCAGCAATTTTTACCTGTCTCGACACTTATGTTATGAATTCGGATTCAAAGGAGGGATTCGCATGAACGACTTTTCTAATGACGTCGATCTCGCCCGACAGGGCAATACCGAAGCTTTCGCAAGACTCTACTCCACTGTATACGAGGACCTTTACCATATAGCCCTATACAGTCTGCGAAGCTCCCATGACGCTGCCGACGCGGTAAGCGATACTGTTCTGGACGCTTTTTGCTCCATAAAAAAATTACGCAGTCCTGAAAGCTTCAAAAGCTGGATCATGTCTATCCTCGCTGCTAAGATAAAACGTAAACAGCGCTCGTATTTCGAGCCTGCCGACGAGCTCAGCGACGACTCTCCCCTTTCGGAGGGCTTCAGCTTCGAGTCGGTGGAGCTCCGCGAAGCTGTGGACAAGCTGGACGACGAATCAAGGCTGCTGCTTTCAATGTCAGTGCTGGGCGGCTATACAAGCGACGAGATATCACGTATGTGCGGTATCAGGTCGGGTACGGTACGCTCAAAGCTGTCGCGCATAAAGCAGAGACTGCGCCTTGAACTGACTCCCGAATTATGATCGTGAAAGGAGAATCAACATGAATAACGATGATAAGCTCAGAGAGCAGATGAAGTCAGAGCCCGTTCCCGACAGGCTCAAGCCCGAAAATATAAAGATAATGCTTGATAATGAAGCACCAAAGAAAAAGAGAAGCGGTATCTCCATGGCAGGAAGAATAGCAGCTGCTGCGGCTGCCTGCACTGTTATCGGAGGAACTGCCGTATATTCACTGAACAACGGAAAGTTTAATAATAAGAATGCCACCGTCTCGGAAGCTCCTGTACAGCAGGACAGCAGAGAGACAGGCACAAAGCCTGCTGAAAAAGACACAGAGATAAAGAAGCAGGCAAGCTATATGAGCGGCGCCAAGAACTACGACCAGATATATACCATGTTCAAGGAAGCAAAGCTCAAAGGCGAAAAAGAACAAAACAAATACAAAAGCGATGACTTCGTAATGGAAGAGGCTGATGAAGATACTGTATCAGCAGTTGCCGAAGCGCCAATGACCAACGGCGGCGAATATACAGGCTCCACTGACGCCAAGGGCGGCGGTTTCGGCGCAGGCGGCGACACTGAACCCGAAGTGCCTATCATTGACGGAGAGCTCCCCGCAGAGCCCAAGACCGAGCCTGTTACCGAAACGACAACCGAGCCTTCTACAGAGCCGACTACCGAGACAACAACAGAAGCTCCCACAGAGGAGCCCACTACAGAGGCTGATCCCGAGCACTCCGATACCTACTATCAGGAGCAGGACGTCCTCGAAGCCGATATCGTCAAGACCGACGGCAAGCGTATCTACTACATCGGCTCAGCTCCCGACAAAGATCAGGTATTCAGTAACTTCCTCCGCGTTGCTGATGTAAAGGACGGCAAGTTCACAGGTCATACCTCCATCGAGCTCAACAGTGACTTCGGAGATAACGAGAATATCAATGTCATCGATATGTATATCTACAATGATATGATAGCTATACTGGGTACTGACAGCTATTGCGATGAGTCAGATAACTACTACTACACACACACCTTCGTTTCGTTCTACACAACTGGCGATGAGCCAAAGCTCATTGATACCTACAAGCAGGACGGCTATTACAACGACGTAAGGATATCCCCCGACGGATATATGTTCCTTATCTCAGAATATAGCACTTGCAGCTTTGAGGAGATCGGCGGCAGCGACAATATCAGAAAGTATATCCCCTGCTACGGTATGTCAAAGACCTTCGGAGCTGTCGAAGCTGAGGATATACTGCTCCCGAACGAGTTTGATTCGGCATTATGGCTGAACTACAGCATTATCGGCAGCATAGACCTCAACAAGTCAGGAGCTCCCAAGGTCAAGGACATAAAGACTCTGGCAGATCACAGCGGTTGTATATACTGCTCGGCAGATAATCTCTACTCTGCGGCAGGACGCTGGGAAAACGGAAACACTACCGCCATTACACGTATCTCCATAAAGGACGGAAATATCGAGCCCCAGGCAGGCTGTACCATAGACGGCTATGTAAAAGATCAGTTCTCGATGAGCGAGTACAACGGCTACTTCCGCGTTGCCGCAAGCTATACCGAGATGAAGGAGACCTTCCACAGATACTCGGACGATGAAGGCTTCATCGACGGCTTATGGGACAGGATAAAGGGCGAAAACAACGGCTATTACACCTATGAGACAGTAAAACAGGACAACAGAGTCTATGTTCTCGATATGGATATGAATATGGTTGGCATGGTAGACGGTCTCGGTATCAACGAGCAGGTCAAGTCAGCAAGCTTCAGCGGAAATATGGCTTATATCGTCACATTCCGCCAGACCGATCCCCTGTACGCTATAGACCTCAGCGATCCTGCAAACCCTGTAGTTCTCAGCGAGCTGAAAATAAACGGATTCAGCTCATATATGCAGTCATGGAACGATGGACTGCTTCTCGGCTTCGGCAATGACGCCGACGACGACGGCAGGATAACAGGTCTCAAGCTGACTATGTTCGACAACTCCGATCCGAACAATGTAAAGGCAATTGACACGGTTACATGGAAAAACGATATGCTTTACGACTATGACTGGGACGACCTTGACGGCAAGACCGAGAAATACTACAGCTCATCTGCTCAGTGGGACAGAAAGGCTCTGCTCATAGCTCCCGAAAAGAACCTCATCGGCGTACCTATCGGACTTGATGAATATACCTACCACAACGACGGTTACGACAGCGATCAGAAGTATACCTCATCGTATATATTCTTCAGCTTTGAGGACGGCAAATTCGTACAAAAGGGCGATGTCACATCGGTAAGTGAAAACAATGATGCATATATTTATTATGTTTCATTCTACAACCGTGCAGTATATATAGGCGACTACGTCTACACCCTTGCTGCAAACAAGTTCGTAGCTTCCGATATCCACACACTTGACATCACAGACGAACTCGTATTCTGATCTGAGATGTCAGCGATCTGAAAACTATAAAAAGCTCCCGTGTTCAGACACGGGAGCTTTGCTCATTTCATGTGGAAAAACGGCAGCATAAACATCATTGGGAACATGAATGTTCCGCAGAACAAAAGGAAAAACGATACCGCACCGAGTATCAGGTAAAGCCTTCCGCTCTTGGGGTGTCCCCCTGAGATATTCACAGCTCCGATTATGAAGCCGAAAAGCGGTATCAAAAGGGAAATAACAATAAATATCGGCTGCGGTTCGTCAGGTCCCTGAACGCGGAAGCCCTGCCTGTTCTGCATAGGCGCACCGTTATTATAGCTGTTATTTGCCGTGCCATGGTCTATGTAGCTGTCGCAGTATGGACATTTTACGTCATGCTCGGATATGGAAGCTCCGCAGTGTTTACAGGTCATTATCTTTCCCCCTTATTTTTCATGATATTAACAATACGCTGAAAACCACGTACATTATTACGATCAATACTCTTACGCCGAAGCTTATTCCTGCCGCCAGCAGATAAGCTCTTCCTGCACGTTTTTCGTGCCTGCTGAGACTTGCTATGCCTGCGATAAGTCCTATTATCGGCTCAATTGCAGAAAAGACCAGAAGAGGCGTTTCCGCAGGCTCGTTCTCGGGATTCACATTATAGGGCGAATAAGGCGATACGTCGCGGTAGAATTGCGGCGGACCATAGTTATACGGTCCGTACTGAGGCGGCGGAACGTTCTGACGGTAATTCGGATTCGGAGTCGAACAAAACGGACAGAAAGCCTGTCTGTCGTCCATTATCGAGCCGCAATTTGAGCAATACATATTCCTCTCCCCTTTATCTCACAAAAATATAAGCAGTGTAGCCTGCATAAACCGCCAGCATTACTGCGCCGTGCCAGCGCACCAGCTTCTTTTTCGGCAGACAGAGTATGAGTACGAAAAGGCTCATAACAATAAGAACCGCCGTATCTATGGCATTTTCAATGGTATATGCCATAGGTGAGATAACAGCAGCTATTCCAAGCACGAACAGTATATTGAATATATTCGAGCCCACAACATTTCCGAGAGCCATGTCAACCTCGCCCTTGCGAGCCGCAACTATTGATGTCACAAGCTCGGGCAGACTTGTTCCTAAAGCAACTATAGTCATGCCGATAAGGTTGTCCGACATACCAAAAGTTCTTGCGATATCGGAAGCGCCCTCGACTACCATTTTTCCGCCCACAGCTATGGCAGCTCCGCCGCCTATGATACACAGCAGGCATTTCCATACGGGCATTATCCTATACTCGTCCTCGTCGGTCTGTTCTCCCGAAGCACGGGCTTTTTTCGCAGAGCTTATCATCATGTACAGGAAGAACACAAACAACGCAAGGAGTACAGCTCCGCCCCAGCGCATGACCGTTCCCGTAAATGTGCCAAGTCCCAGAAGAACTCCTGCAACTATTATGGAAAAGGGCAGGTCTTTTTTCAAGGTCTCCCTGCCGACTGCCATAGGACACAGCAGTGAACAGACTCCGCAGACCACCATGAGGTTGAATATGTTCGAGCCCACGGCGTTGCTTATGGCGAGGTCATTCTTTCCCAGCACCGAGGCACTTACGCTGACCGAGGTCTCGGGCAGGCTTGTACCCATGGCAACTATGGTCATTCCGATGATAAGTGACGGCACCTTGAGCCGTTTGGCTACCGCAGAGCTTCCGTCAACGAAGAAGTCCGCGCCCTTGATAAGAAGCACAAATCCGCCTACGAGCAAAATATACTTTAGCATTTATCCATTCTCTCCCATGCAGCGCCTATTATAAGTTCTGTTGAACCTGTTACAAGCTCAGAAGTCTTTTGGCTGCATATCTTATTATACCACATCTTCTGACTATTTGCAATACCCACGGTGAAAAAATATCCTTTCCTTTCTGTAGGGGACGACGTCCTCGGCGTCCCATTCAAGGGAACGCCTTCTCTTGCAGGGCGACACTAATCGTGTCCGGCACCCTCTGTCCTTCGGACATCTCCCTACACTGTAGGGAGTCACCCTCTCAAAAAGCAGTCCACCGGACTGTTTTTTGATTCACCCTTTGCGAGGCGCCTGTCGTATTCGGGGCGCTGCCTCTGGATTCCGCCAAAGGAACACAGTCCCTTTGGAATCCCGTTCATAAGCTGATGTTAAAAGAATGGCTCGACACTCTGACCAAAAATAATCGCATTTTTCGTCAATTTCCAACAGCCTGTCCAAAATTTGATTTCTGCCGAAAAAAAACAATATTTGTATTGAATTGCTCCTCCATTTGTGCTATAATTCGGAATGGTATATTTTTACCTATTTAATAGGTAAGCAAATAATGCGGCTCAGCTCCGCAGTCATGGAGGTCTATATGACAGCAGCACAAATTTTCGCCGTCATTATCTTCGTTGGAATGTTCATTATGATAGTTCTCGACAAGATAGAGCGGCACTACGTCACACTCGGCAGCGGTATCCTCACCCTTGTCGTTGTATTCGGTATCTGTATGCGCAGCGGCAGCGCTGTTATGGATACTCTCGCCATAAAAAGCTTTGCTACCAAGGATTTCTGGTATCAGGTCACGGAAAGCGAAAGCAAGGGCATAAACTGGGCGACTATCATCTTCATCGCAGGTATGATGGTAATGGTAGAGGGCATGGCTAAGGCAGGCTTCTTCCGCTGGCTCTGCATGAAGATAGCCTATCTCGTAAAATGCAAGACAGTCCCCATTTTCATCACTTTCATGATAATGTCGGCAGTTCTCTCGATGTTCATCGACAGTATCACCGTTATCATGTTCCTTGCGGCAGTTACTATCGAGCTTTCTTCTCTGCTCAAATTCAATCCCGTACCTATGATACTTTCCGAGATTTTCTGCGCGAACTTAGGCGGTTCGGCAACAATGTGCGGAGATCCTCCGAACATCATCATCGGTACTTCACTGGGCTTCTCATTCTTCGACTTCCTTACAAACACAGGTCTCTGCGCAGCTATCTCGCTGACAGTATCCGTTCTGTTTCTGTTCTTTGCTTTCCGCAAGGAGATAGCAGGCAGCGGCAAGGAAAAGGTGGATATGAGCAAGTTCCCTAAGCCCTCAGAGGCTATCACCAACAAAAAGGACTTCATTATCAGCAGTATAATCTTCGCACTGGCAGTTATCCTGCTCATCACTCACGCAACAACTCACCTCACCGTAGCAACTATCGGACTTTTCATAGCTGCTATAACACTTATCGCCTTTGGTAAGCACGCACTGGAGCTTATCAAGAAAGTCGACTACAAAACTCTCATCTTCTTCATCGGTCTGTTCATCGTGGTAAGCGGACTTGAAGAAACAGGCATACTCAAGCTTATAGCAAACTTCATAGGCGACATCAGCGGCGGCAATGTTATGCTCATGCTGGCTATCATACTCTGGGTATCGGCTATCGCAAGCGCATTCGTGGACAATATCCCGTTTGCGGCTACAATGGTGCCTATCATTCAGAGCCTTGCAGAGACCTCGGGAGTTCCTATCTCAACTCTGGCATGGGGACTTGCAATGGGTACTGATATCGGCGGCAGCGCTACTCCTATCGGAGCTTCCGCAAACGTTGTTGGAACCTCCGTTGCACAGAAAAACGGCTATCCTATCGGCTGGGGCAGATACTGCAAGAAGCTCGCTCCTGCCACAGTCATAGTACTCGCAATATCAACTGTTTATTTATTTGTTCGTTATTTATAATTCAATAAGGGGGAATATATATGTCACAGGTAATCATTTCAGTAGGTCGAGAGTTCGGAAGCGGCGGCAAGGCTATTGCCGAGCAGCTTGCCAAGCGCTTCAATATCCCGATATACGACCGTCATCTCATCACCGAGATAGCAGACAAAACTGGTCTTTCTCCCGATGAGATCGAAAAGTACAACGAAAAGCCAAAGAATCATCTGCTTTCACGCAGAGTCAACGGCTACAGCAACTCTATCGAGGACAATATCGCAGAAATGCAGTTCACATTTCTGAGAGAAAAGGCTGCAAGCGGCGAATCCTTCGTTGTAGTTGGACGCTGCTCCGAGACAAAGCTCCGCGATTTCAAGTGCCTTGTTTCGCTGTTCATACTGGGAGATATGAGTGAAAAGATCAAGCGCGTCATGAACGTTTACAACCTCACAGAGGACAAGGCAAAGGCGTTCATCGACAAGAAAGACCGCAAGAGAAAGCGCTATCACAACTATCACTGCGACGGTCACTGGGGCGATTCACGTCTTTACGACCTGAGCATAAACAGCTCCCGTCTTGGACTTGACAGGACAGTTGACCTCCTTGAGGAATACATCAAGTCAAGAATGGGCGAAGAGTAATTAGAACTGAGAGCTAAGAACTTAGAACTAAGCAATTAGAAAACAGTATTTTCAATGTTGTAATTACTACCTGAAAATATGAACGGGATTCCAAAGGGACTGCGTTCCTTTGGCAGAGTGACTCCCCATAAGATGGGGAGATGTCGCAACGCGACAGAGGGGACGGACCCGATTAGGGGGACCTGCAAGTGAGGGCGTCCCCTAATGGGCTGATATTTTATCCGCCCATGCATTTGCACATAAAAAAGCTGCACATGATGTGCAGCTTTTTTCGTTATGCTTTATTTTGCAGCAGGATTAAGTGTCTCCACTTTTTTAAGGAGATATTCCTGTATTCTGAGTGCGTCATTTGCTGTTACGCCCTTGCTGGACAGATCAACGTCAGCCCAATTCCAGCCTATTTCCGTGATATGTGTCTTTTCTGTGCCCTCAAGTCCGTACTTGTTCGGATTTGCAAGAGCCTGCATTATGAGTACAACGTCGCTCATATCTACTGTATTATCGCAGTTAGCGTCACCCCATACGGCTTCAAGTGCTCCGCCCATAAGGTAATTCACCTTGCAGCTGTCAATAGTATAAGGCTGGTCGATAGCCTTTTCTGTAGCTGCGTTCCATACGTTTGACCACCATACCTGAACCTCGCAGGTCTTGAATGTATCAGGCATTTCCTTGAGGTCAACGTCTACTGTGAGCTTGCCGTCCTTGTCAGCATTGCCCTTCCACTCAATGTTCTGCCAGTCGTCGGCAGTTGTGCCGAAGCCGATAGCACCGCCGATAGAAGCATTCGGAGCGCCTGAGATAGTGATATTCATCTGCTTTCCAACTGCAAGGTCAGGCTTCTCGGGGATAGTAACGGTCTTCTTCTGGATAGCGAACTTATAAGCAGTTGTAGTTGTTGTCGCATTGGGATCTGCTGTAGTAGTCGCTGTGGTTGTAGAAGTAGTTGTCTTTGAAGGATCTGGAGGAGTTACGCCGTTCTTCTTGTAGAGGTCCTTGGGGAGCTCGTCAAGAGTTATGCAGTACTCGCTCTGATACATTGCGATAGTGTCTTCCTTGGTGTTGAATGTCGGGTTGGACAGGAAGTTGTTATTGTCCGAACCACCGTCGTACCATGTACAGAAGTAGAGCCAGCCAGCCTTTTCCTCCTGAAGCTTATCGGGTGTTGAGAAGCTGTCGTTCTCGGCAAGGGATATCATCTTTGCGCTGTCGTATTTCTCCATGATACCATAGAATGTAGAGGAGAACGGGCTGTCGTTGTGGTAGTATCTTGCGCTGCCTGTTGACCAGTCTGTGCAGCTGTACTTATCGTAGCCGATGATGTCAACATAGTTGTCGCCGGGGTACCAGTCCTTTGATGTTGCGAAGTTATAGCTGTTCCACTCCCAGATAAGGTTGTGGCAGTTAAGGTCGTCTGTGAGAGTATTGTAGGTGTACTGCCAGAGCTTCTTATAGGCTGCCGAGCCTTCTCTGCCCCACCAGAACCATGAGCCGTTCTCACCGCCGCCGCCCTCGGCTTCGTGGAGAGGTCTCCAGATAACGGGGATTCCCTCAGCTTCAAGCTTGTTGAACTCCTTGGCGAGAGTTTTCAGAGTTGAGAGGTAGTACTCGTTTTCCTTTGTGCCTGCCGTAGCAGCCTTTGAGGGTGAAAAATCAGTGTCCTTAGCTGTATAGGTGGACTGTGCCCAGTCCATTTTTGTGCCTATGGTGTAGCTTGCGAAGTCCTTCGGCACATTGAGGTGATATGAAGCGGTAGCGATACCGCCCTTGTTCTTTACCCAGTCGATAACGCGGTCTGTTGAGCCGTCGTCGCTGCCGTAGAGAGGACAGCAGAAGTTACCGTAGTCAAAGCCGCGGATAGCAGGATAGTGACCTGTAGTGTCCTTGAGGTACTCGAACTCGGTCTCAAGGCCGTGAGGACCGCCGCTGTATATCTCCTGCTGACCTGAGATTATATGCTTGCCGTAATTGTCTGCAAGATAAGCCATTAGGCTCTGTGTCTCAACAGTTGCAAGCTGGTCGCAGGGAGTTATCTGCTTAGCTTCTATCTTGGCGCCTGACATTGGCTCAGCTGTGAGGTAGTCGAACTGTGACCAGCCCCATGATTTCTCGATAACGATAGTGTTCTCGCCTGCTTTGAGAGGAATAGCAGTGAGCTCCACAGGCTGATACTCAGTACCCTGCGGAATGCCGATAGCGCCCTGCGAGGAGCCGTTTACGCTGAGATTCTGCTGCTTGTCGGTGCCTATACCAAAAGCGTAAAATGTGAGCTTATATGGACCGCCCTCCTCAACAGTGAGCTTCACTGTGATAGTGCCGTCCTCGGTCATTTTGAGGACAGAGCCGCCGCTTGCGTTTGAATCCTTTTCAACCGAGATAGTGCCTGTGATCTCAGCATTCTCGAACTCAAACTTGATAGGCTCGTCAGCCGCAGTTACTGCTGCGGTGCTGTAAAGGGCTGTATTCAGCAGCAATGCTGCCGACATCACAGCCGCGCCTGCCTTCTTGAAAATTTTTGTTCTCATGTTTAATATCCTCCTGTTTAGATATAGTTTTGCAACTTAATTATATCATTATTTCAGTAAAAATCAATAATCACAGGAAAATGTTTAAATACCCGTAAAAATTTTCGTATATCCGCACAATCAGAGTTATTTTTATTTGTACGATAGCTCAAATTTAACTTAAATAATACTTAAATCATACTTTAGTTAAATAAGAGGATTTTTTCTTGCCGTTCCCATTAATTCTGTTGACATTTTCGCTAAAAAGGTGTATAATTTTAGTAGAGTTTCATTAACTTTGTCTATGGGGAGAGTGAGAAAATGACCGAATATCTTACAAATTATATGAAATACATTCAGGAGCGCCTTGAAAAGTGCCAAAGCTCCGAGGAACTGGACGAAATAATGGCTGAGCACAAGGACAAGATAGCCTTTATGCAGCATGAGCGTATCGTCCATTTTCTGGTGACTATGCTCTTTGCGTTCATTCTGATAGTGTTCTTCGCAGTGCTGATATTCAAGGTGAATCTTGCAGTCCTCGCTCTTGTGACCATAGTTCTCGTACTGCTGATGTTCTACATCAAGCACTACTACTTTCTCGAAAATACGGTCCAGAAGATGTACAAGGTCTACGACAGTATACTCGAAAAGCAGAAAAAGCTGAAGGAGTCCGCTAAATGACGAAGAAAGAAATAGCAAAACTGGCTGTAGAGGAGCTGGAAAAGCTCTATCCCGACGCCGCCTGCACACTGAACTACACAAAGCCCTATGAGCTGATGTTCGCGGCGCGGCTTGCCGCTCAGTGCACCGACGCCCGTGTAAATATAGTCACAGAGACGCTTTTCAAGAAATATCCGTCTCTTGAAGCCTTTGCAAATGCCGATATTGCGGAGCTCGAACAGGACGTAAAGCCCTGCGGCTTCTATAAAAACAAGGCAAAGAGCCTGAAAGAAATGGCGAATCAGCTTATCAACGACTTCGGCGGCGAGGTGCCCGACACTATGGAGGAGCTTCTCACGCTGTCAGGTATCGGCAGAAAGACCGCAAACCTAATGCTTGGGGACGTTTTCGGAAAGCCTGCCATGGTCACAGATACACACTGCATACGCATTACAGGGAGATTGGGACTTACGAAAAACAAAGAGCCTGCCAAGGTGGAAAAAGACCTTGTGAAACTCATACCGCCCGAGGTGTCCTCGGACTTCTGCCACAGAACAGTGGAGTTCGGACGGGATATATGCAACGCACGGAAACCGCGGTGTGAGGAATGTCCGCTGAATTATTTCTGCCAGTTTTATAGAACTAAGAACTAAGAGCTAAGTATGAAGTGACGTTTTTTCTTGCCGAGCCCATGAACGGGATTCCAAAGGGACTGTGTTCCTTTGGCAGAGTCCAGAGACAGAGTCTCTGGTGGGGAGTGGGGCAAAACCCCACAGTTACGAAGGCGCTCCGCAAGGGTGAATCCCGAAAACAATCCAGTGAATTGTTTTCGGGAGAGGGACGCCCTGCAAGTGAGGGCGTCCCTAAATGGGCTGTCGAGGACGCCAGCCCCTACAATAGTTTATTACAAAACCGAAAGGAGTTATAATATGCTTTTCAACTTTAAACTAAGTACCCCTGCTGAGGGGCTTGTCGATATCACACGCGAGGTAACAGAAGCCGTTAAGGAAAGCGGCGTTCTTGAGGGTATCTGCATTATCTACTGCCCTCACACAACTGCCGCTATCACCATTAACGAAAACGCAGACCCCGACGTTCAGACCGATTTCATCAAGGGTATGGACAAGTTCTTCCCCGATTTACAGTCGTTCAAGCACGCCGAGGGCAACTCCGACGCGCATATCAAGTCCTCTGCCGTAGGCGCAAGCGAGACTGTCATCATCACAGGCGGAAAGCTTCTTCTCGGCACATGGCAGGATATCTACTTCTGCGAGTTTGACGGTCCGAGAACACGCAAATTCTTCGTCAAGGTCATGGGGGACTAAGCTATGGACAATATCGAAAAACTCGCCGAGATAGTCCGCGAGTCAAATAACATCGTATTCTTCGGCGGCGCAGGAGTCTCCACGGAAAGCGGCATACCCGACTTCCGAAGCGTTGACGGTCTCTACAGTCAACAGTGGGACTATCCGCCCGAGACTATCCTCAGCCACACATTCTTCATGAAAAAGACCGAGGAGTTCTACCGCTTCTACAGAGCAAAAATGCTCTGTCTCGACGCAAAGCCAAATGCTGCCCATATAAAGCTTGCAGAGCTGGAAAAGCAGGGCAAGCTCACCGCTGTCGTTACCCAGAACATCGACGGACTTCATCAGGCGGCAGGCAGCAAGCAGGTCTATGAGCTCCACGGCAGCGTCCTGCGCAATTACTGCACAAAATGCGGCAAATTCCACGACGTTCACTATATCATAAACTCCGAGGGAGTTCCAAAATGCGAATGCGGCGGCGTTGTAAAGCCCGACGTAGTGCTCTATGAGGAATCTCTCGACGACAATACCGTGAACGGAGCAGTCCGCGCTATCAGCAATGCCGATACCCTTATTATCGGCGGAACTTCGCTGAACGTATACCCTGCCGCAGGACTTATCCGATACTTCCGAGGAAAGAACCTCGTCATAATCAATATGGCTCCCACCCAGATGGACAGCAATGCAGACCTGCTCATCTGCGACAAAATAGGAGAAGTCTTCTCCCGTATTTAGGAGGATATCCCATGAAACGACTTACAGCCGCCGCTTTATCAGCGATACTAATGGCAGGCTGCGGTTCGGGAAAGCCAAGCAGTGCCGATACACGGTCTGCTATTCCGCCTATGCCCCAACCTGCAGAACTGACCACTTCACGAAGCAGCGCCGAAATAAGCTCCGCCGAAAGCCGTATCATTTATCGTGAAAGACTATACAATACCAATTCCTACACAAAATCTGACCTTATAGTTCAATCAGACGGAGCTGTCTGGTGTGGCTTCTATATGCACAACGAGGGCACTATCGACCGCTTCAACAGACTTTGGACAAGCGAAGAGGAATACACCGAGCACTATCAGCTTGACGACGACCGCTGGCTGGCTTCTGTTCTGACTGAGGACACCGACGACGATTTCATGCTTTTCGGTGACTACAGCAAGCTTGGAGACCTCAGCAGCGAAGACACACAGCGGCTCTGTTCTCTTGCAGCCGAAGCCGATCCCGTCAGCGCCTGCAATGTCAGCGTTGCTTCTCCCGACGAAGCCGCTCCTGCCGAATTGGAGACAGAATACAACTTCGTCGACCTTATCGTAAATAACGCTCCATACCGTGTTTATGCCTATACACAGAGCTATGAGAGCAAGGTTCAGGACACTGCCGCCATAGAAGCAATGGATCTGGTGCAGGGCTCCGAGCTGTACTCTCAGTGGCGTGAAAAATGTATAACGGAGCTTGTCCCCTTTGAATAAGCAAAAATCCCGAAAGCATAACCGCAACACTTATATAGAAGCTTACAGTTAATTATGGGGGAAACCTTTCTGAGGAAAGGTTTCCCCCATACCCCTTTCCAAAGACTTTTATCTGGTTTTTTCGCAGATAGGGCGCTTCTTAAATAAAAAAAGACCTGCAAAAATGCAGGTGCGCCCTATCTGCGAAAAAACAAAACTAAAGTTTTAGGGAGAGAGTTTGAGAGAAGCCCCTTTTTCAAAAGGGGTTCTCTCAATAATAATTATAAAACTTCTATATGAGTATCATGGTTATGCTTTTGGGATTTTTTATACGTAAACTAATTTGGAATGCTATTTCTTGCCATTTCCATATGAAAGGGATTCCAAAGGGACTGTGTTCCTTTGGTCAGGTCAAGGGTGACTCCCCACAGGGTGGGGAGATGTCGCAACGCGACAGAGGGGACGGACCCGATTAGGGGGACAGCCCTTGCGGGGGTGGGGCAGCGCCCCACTTAAGAAGGCGCCTTCTCTTGCAAGGCGTTCCCTTAACGGGACGTCGAGGACGCCATACCCTACAAATACCTAACGGCTTATAAAAGCCCGTTCTCCTTTTTGAAGTCGATGAACTCCTCGTATGTTCCCTGCCTGTCAAGGCAGCCGTCAGGAGTTATCTCGATTATGCGGTTAGCAGTTGTCTGCATTATCTCGTGGTCGTGAGAAGCAAGAAGCACTACGCCCTTGAAGTTAATAAGGCTGTTGTTTACAGCGGTAATGCTCTCAAGGTCGAGGTGGTTGGTAGGACGGTCAAGCACCAGCACGTTAGAGCCGAAAAGCATCATGCGCGAGAACATACATCTCACCTTTTCTCCTCCCGAAAGCACGTTTACAGGCTTGTACACGTCATCGCCCGAGAAGAGCATACGTCCTAAGAAGCCGCGGAGATATGTCTCTGTTTCGTCCTTTACGGAGTACTGACGAATCCAGTCGAGTATGGAAAGCTCGCAGCCGTTGAAGTATTCCGAGTTATCCACAGGCATATAAGATGTGGTGACGGAAACGCCCCACTTGAAGCTGCCGCTGTCAGGCTGCTCCTCCTCCATAAGTATCTTGAACAGCATGGTGATAGCCTGCTCGCTCTCACCCACGAAAGCTACCTTATCAGTTCTGCCGAGGGTGAAGCTTACATTATTGAGCAGCTTCACGCCGTCAACGGTCTTGGTAAGTCCCTCCACCTGCAAAATATCCTTGCCAAGCTCTCTGTCCATATCGAAGCCGATGAACGGGTATCTTCTGCTTGACGCAGGGAGCTCCTCAACGGTGAGCTTCTCGATGAGCTTGCGGCGTGAGGTCGCCTGATTGGACTTTGATTTATTAGCGGAGAAACGTGCGATGAAGTCCTTTAATTCCTTTATCTTCTCCTCGTTCTTCTTGTTCTGCTGCTTTATCATGCGCTGAATGAGCTGGCTGGACTCGTACCAGAACTCATAGTTGCCCACGTACATCTTTATCTTGTTGTAGTCGATATCAACGATGTGAGTGCAGACGTTATTGAGGAAGTGACGGTCATGGGATACGACGATAACTGTACCGAAGTACTCTGAGAGGAACTCCTCCAGCCAGCGTACAGCGTCGATATCAAGGTGGTTGGTAGGCTCGTCAAGGAGAATGATATCAGGATTGCCGAAAAGCGCCTGTGCAAGGAGCACCTTTACCTTTTCGTTACCCGAAAGTCCTGCCATCTGCGAATAGAGGATATCCTCGGAAAGGCCAAGTCCCTGTATGAGCTTTGAAGCATCGGACTCTGCCTCCCAGCCGTTAAGCTCAGCAAACTCGCCCTCCAGCTCTGAAGCCTTGACGCCGTCCTCCTCGGAGAAGTCCTCCTTGGCGTAGAGGGCGTCCTTTTCCTGCATTATCTCGTAAAGACGGGCATTACCCATAATTACGGTGTCGAGAACTGTGTACTCGTCGTATGCGAAGTGGTCCTGCTTGAGAACGCTGAGACGCTCCTCCTTTGGCATAGTGACCTCGCCAGAAGCAGGCTCCAGCTCGCCGCAGAGCACACGGAGGAATGTAGACTTGCCTGCTCCGTTAGCGCCGATAACGCCGTAGCAGTTGCCGTTTGTGAATTTAAGGTTTACATTTTTGAAAAGTGTTGAGCCGCCGAACTGAACGCTCACATTGCTTACTGTTATCATATCTGATCCTTTCTCAAATCAATTATAGCTTTGTAATAATTGATTCAGTTTAGAGTTGAGAGTGGAGAGTTCAGAGTTAATGTGTTCGCTTCGCTCACATTATTTCAATAATACCGCCGCAGGCAGCACCATAACTCTCAACTCTAAACTCTCAATTCTCAACTATGTGTTTATAAGCTTGTCTTAATGCACAACAAAAATTATTATACCATATTTCCAAGGTCTTGTAAAGACAAAAAAATCCCGACACCGAAGAACACTGAAACTTCGGTATCGGTTCAATGAGGATGATTTTCAAAAGCCCTCGCAGGCTTACAGATAGACATTTCTGCTATCTGCATGAGAATTGGAACTTCAAGGACCATTCTCTGTGTATTATATTACCATGGATAGTATACATTGACAACTCATTTTTTGCAGATTAAGTGGACAAAACGACGTTATTTATACATATCCGTTAAAATCCGCACGTTTTTTTGTCTGACTTTACTTAAACGCTTATTCGTCAAAAAAGCACCGCAAGAGACTTCTCCTCACGGTGCTTCTGATTTATTTCACTTTCTTTGATTCTATCTCTTTCTCTATAGCCTCTGCCCTCGCCAGAGCTGTATCAATATGGTCGCAGAAGTTCTTCTCGCCCACCTTTTCAACGAAGCCTGCTTTTTTCATTACCTTCATAGGCTGCTCGTTTACGTGTGAGAATACCACCTTTACGTTGTGGCGCTCACAGCGCTTAACGATACGCATGAGAGCTTCAACGCCTGTAGCGTCGATAGCGGGAACGTTTCTCATTCTGATACAGAGAACGTCTATCTCCTTGTCACTGAGCACGTACTTGTACTTATCTGTAGCGGCAAAGAACATAGGTCCGTTTATCTCGAATACACGGGTATTCTTCGGTATCTTCTTCAGGAGAATATTATCGGGATCGGTGTCCTCGTCGTCCACATCTACCCATGCATGAGCCTCGGTAACGTCTGCCATACGCTTCATGAAGAGAAGTGCAGCCATTACCATTCCGACGCCGATAGCAACAACAAGGTCGAATACTACTGTGAGTATCAGTGTTACGAAAAGTACTGCTATATCGCTCTTCGGAGCGGTCTTTACTGTGTTTCTGATGTTTCTCCAGCCGCACATATTATAAGCTACGATAAAGAGTATAGCTGCGATAGTGGGCATTGGTATCAGTGAAGCATAGGGCATGAGAACTACCAGTATTACCACAAGGACTACCGAGTGTACCATGCCTGCGATAGGTGTACGTCCGCCGTTCTTTACGTTTGCGGCTGTACGTGCGATAGCGCCTGTAGCAGGGATACCACCAAAGAATGCAGAGCCGATATTAGCTGCGCCCTGTGCCACCAGCTCCATGTTTGAGCGGTGCTTTGAGCCTACCATACCGTCTGCAACAACGCAGGACAGAAGCGACTCAACAGCTGCAAGGACTGCAATAGTGAAAGCATTGGGGATAAGCGCTCTTACTCTGCCGAATGTTACCTCGGGCACAGTGAGCTTCGGAAGTGAATTTGATATCTTGTAGAGGTCGCCAATGGTATTTACATTGATATCGCTGAGCTTTACGATAGCGGAACAGACAATTACCGCAATGAGTGAAGCAGGTATCTTCTCCAGCTTTTTCGGCCAGAGGATAAGTATTGCCAGCGAGATAACGCCGATAAGCAGCGCCTGCCAGTTGATAGTATCCATAAACAGACCTATCGCCTTTACCTTTTCAACTGTCTCGATAGGCGACTCAAAGCCGAGCTTTTCCTGCATAAGAGCCTTATCATAGGTAAGTCCGAGGAAGTCCTTGACCTGTCCGAGGAGAATGGTCACGGCGATACCAAAGGTAAAGCCTGTGGTGATAGTACCGGGTATGTACTTGATGAGAGCTCCGAAGCGGCAGAATCCCATGATTATGAGGATAATACCTGCCATTATTGCCGATATGGCAAGTCCGTCCATGCCCTCAACAGCTACGATTCCTGCAACAGTTGTGGCAAATGCCGCCGTAGGACCTGCTATCTGAACACGGCTTCCGCCTAAGAACGAAACGATAAAGCCTGCGATGATAGCGGTGTAAAGTCCCTGCTCAGGTCCTACTCCCGAAGCGAGAGCAAGCGCGATAGACAGGGGCAGCGCTATAATAGCGACGATTATTCCCGAGATGATGTCCTTTACAAACTGCTCCTTGGTGTAGGTCTTCATTACCGAGAAAAGCTTTGGTTTGAGCTTTTCTTCTGTGGGTTTCAATGCTTTTTCAGCCATATTTCTAACCTCTTTTTCCGTTATTTTCTGATAAAAAACACGCAACGTTTAATATTATACTACTAAAAATAGCCATTTTCAAGAGATTTCAAACAGGGGGAAAAATTTTGTCGGTTTATATATATTCCTCTGCCTTGTGGAAAAATCATACAGCGTTTTAGTGAATAGTTATTAGTTATTAGTGATTAGTTTGTAGGAGCGGCAATATTTATTGCTGAACCTATGAACGGGATTCCAAAGGGACTGCGTTCCTTTGGCGGAGTGACTCCCCATAAGATGGGGAGATGTCCGTAGGACAGAGGGGACGTACCGGTAAGGTCAGAGGCAGAGCCTCTGGCGGGTTTGGGCAGAGCCCCAAAAAACGAAGGCGCTCCGCAAAGGGTGAATCAAAAAACAGTCCGGTGGACTGTTTTTCAAGAGGGTGACTCCCTGCTGTGCAGGGAGATGTCAGCTTTGCTGACAGAGGGTGCCGAGCCCGATTAGGGACGCCCTGCAAGTGAGGGCGTTCCCTTAACGGGGCGATGTAGGCATCGCCCCCTACATACGGACAGTTGAGATTATTTCGGTAAGCAGTGGCGGCGTTCCGCCGCCACTGCTAATCACTATGCACTATTCACTAACAACTCAAAAAAAGCCATAAGGATTTACCTTATGGCTTTTTCGTCTATATAAGCTTACTTCTGTTCTCTTGTTACCGCCTTGCTGCCGAGGAAGGTCAGCAGGAAGTATCCGCCGTATATCAGTACCACTATAGCAGCGGTAAATAATACAGGCTTTATATAATCTCCCACAACAAGGAGTTCAAGTCCGAATTTGCCGAATCTCATGCCCACGTATGCGTGGAGACAAGCCAGCAGCAGCGGCAGCAGGAAGAATATTCCCGACTGACTGAATATGGACTTGGATATATCCTTCTCGTCTACGCCAAGCTTGCGGAGCATGGTGTATCTCGGCAGGCTGTCTGCGCTCTCTGAGAGTTCCTTCAGAGCGAGGATAGCTCCGCAGGAAACGAGGAAGATGAAGCCGATGTAAAGTCCGAGGAATGTAACGATAGCACCTATTCCTATAGCGCTGTTGACAGTCTCTATCCTTGTGGACATAATGTAGTTAGTTCCGCCCTTTGCGTCACTCGTATACCAGTGTGCCGCGTTTTCCCATTTTGCACGGGCAGTTTTCTCGGCTTCTTCAACGCCCTTTTTATCTGTAGCATTGTAGTTGCCCACAAAATTATCAAAGCACTGACCATTCTCTGATACTGCATTGTCGGGAACTATAAAAACACCTGCATTATTTGCCTGCATTCCGGGGTAGATAGACGTCTCGATACATTTTGTGAACTTAGGCTTGAGAGATTTGCCGTATATTACTGCCTCAGGCTTATCTTTAAGGAACCCTGTATAAATATCTGTAAAGCCAAGAGCATTTGCGCATACTGCGTATTCATCGTCGGCAAGCTCTATCTGCTCCCTGCCGTAAAGCTTCATAAGAGCGTTGTAATCGCTAAGCTTTATGATAGTTTCGGTGAAGTTGAAACGTGAGTAAATTTCATTATTATTCTCCAAGAACTCATCTCTCTTGTCTCCCATGAAGTCATAGAAGGTGAAATCATCGTCGATATAGTCATGGAAATGGAGATATTCGCTGAACTCATCATAAATGCTTTCGTTCTGCTGTGCGTATACATCGTCGATATTACCGCCCTTGTAAAGCCATGGCTTCTCAGGATCGTCTGCGCTCTCTGCAAATTGAACATAGAAATCCACGGGATAATTCTCCTCAACGCCCTGATTCATGGAATTTCTGATAGTAAATGCAGTGGAAAGGGTGCAGATAGTAACGAAAAGCATGAGACAGATAACTGTCATGGAAGCAACTGTGGTGTTTACCTTGCTGCTGAGCTGACGGAATGTGAAGCTGTTGAGTCCGTGGTGGTAAATACCCTTTGCGGACATCATAACTCTCAGGAGCATTCCTGCTACTGACCAGAATATGAAGAATGTAGCAACACAGCCTACAATAATAGCCAAGCCGAACTTTCTTAAACTGAGGTGTTCTGCGTTCCAGCCTACCGAGTAATATGCCCAGCCAAGAGCTGCTGCGGAGATAAGGAATACTATCACGCATACCCACAGGTTCTTCATGGTTATCTTCTCGGAACGTCTGCCCGAGTTCATAAGTGTGATAAGACGGCACTTGCTGATAACAAAGCCGCTTCTCAGCATTACTACAGCGTACATAATGCCGAAATAGATGATAGTTTTTGTGATAGCCGAGCCCGAAACAGTGAATTTATAGGCGTTCATGTCGGCTTCAAAGAGATTTGCGACTACGGCGCTCATGACCTGTGAAAGTCCCACGCCGATGAGAAGTCCCACAAAAAGTGAACCGATACCGATGATAACTGTCTCGCAGAGGAGAAGTGCGGATATGCGCCATTTGCTCATGCCAAGCATCATGTACAGGGCAAATTCCTTGTTCCTGCGCTTCATGAGGAATCGGCTTGCGTATACGATGAGAAGTCCGAGGACTACCGCTATGAATACGCTGACCGCCGAGATAGAGGTGGTAAGAACCTTTATCATCTCACGCTGGTCTTCATTCACCTTCAGGAATGAGGTCTGTGTTTCGATTGCGTTGAATACGTAGAATACCGCAACTCCGAGGACAAGGGTAAAGAAATATATAGCGTAGTCCTTCAGGCTTTTGCGGATATTGCTGAGGGATATCTTAAAGAGCATCGCTGACGTCACCTCCCAGCAGGGTAACTACGTTGATTATCTTGTCGAAGAACTGCTTGCGGCTGCCGCCGCCGCGGTTTATCTCGTTGAAAACCTTGCCGTCCTTGATGAAAAGAACTCTCGAAGCATAGCTTGCGGTAAATGAGTCGTGAGTTACCATTATAATAGTAGCTCCGCACTCATGGTTGAGGTAGTTGAAGCGCTCCAGAAGCATTTTCGAGGACTTTGAGTCCAGTGCGCCTGTAGGCTCGTCGGCAAGGACAAGCTTAGGAGAAGTAACGATAGCTCTTGCGGAGGCTACTCTCTGCTTCTGTCCGCCTGACATCTCATAGGGGTATTTGTTAAGCACCTCTGTTATGCCGAGCTGCTCGGCAACGGTCTTTACTGCCTTGTCTATCTCCTTTGCAGGACGCTTCTGAATAGAAAGTGCAAGAGCGATATTCTCATAGGCTGTCAGGGTGTCCATAAGGTTGAAGTCCTGAAAGATGAAGCCAAGCTTATCTCTGCGGAACTTGTTCAGCTCCTTGCCCTTGAGCTTTGTGATGTCCGTATCCTCAAGCATGATGTGTCCTGCGGTAACGCGATCGATAGTGGATATGCAGTTGAGGAGCGTGGTCTTGCCGCTGCCCGAAGCTCCCATTATTGCGGTGAACTCGCCCTTCTCCACATCGAAGGAGATATCGTCAACTGCCTTTGTAAGGCTTGATCTGCTTCCATAGTATTTTTCAACGTTCTGTAATCTGAGTAATGACATAATTTTATCTCCTTATAATGTGTCAATTGTGTTCTTGTGTTTTCTTACATACCAGTTGCAGAGGTGGAAAACTGCAAATGTGCTCCAGAAAAGAGCTTCTACAACGCTTCTGCGCGGATCATAGGCTGCTCTTACAACAAATATCTCATATAATTCCGCAGTGCCGAATACGACCATTAAAATGCTGCTGATATGGTAGAGAATCCTGATAATTTTTGAAGTATGCTTTTTCATAAGATCATTTCCTTTCGGTCATTTTCTCGGGAGCTGTTCTCCCTTTCCATGATCTTATTATACATCATGCAATAGCTTATGTCGTATTTTTAACATTACGCAACCTTACAGTTTTGTAATGTTAGCGAATAATTATCAGTGATTAGTTGTTAGTGCTTAGTGATTAGTAGGGGCGCACATCGTGCGCCCGAATCAACATATCCTAAAACAACATCTGTAGGGGCTTGCGTCCACGACAGCCCGATAAAGGGACGCCCTCTCTTACAGGGCGTCCCTCTCCCGAAAACAATTCACTGGATTGTTTTCGGGATTCACCCTTGCGGAGCGCTTCGTAACTGTGGGGCGCTGCCCCACTCCCCGCAAGGGCTGTCAGCCCTTGACCTGACCAAAGGAACACAGTCCCTTTGGAATCCCGTTCATATGCTCATAACAGCTAACGGCTGTTAAGGTACTCGCTGGCAAGATACAAAGAGCCGCATATCACCGCAACTCCGTTGTTCTCACGGGCAAGCGCCTTTGCCTTTTCCGCGCAATCCGCAAGAGTCCCGAACTCAGCTTCTGTACGGAATGAAGCTATATCCGCAATAGTCTCGGCGGATACTGCATTGGGTGCAAAGCCGTCAACTGCGAAAAGCTTGTCCGAAAGTCCCGATATAGTCTTTACGCAGTCCACATAGTCCTTTGAGTCCACCATGCCCATGACCGTGTATATCTTCTTCCCTCTCGTGCTGAGATACATCAGCATAAGGGACAGCATATTCACTCCCGATGGGTTGTGACCGCCGTCCACGATAACAGGGGGCTCGCCGTCTATGTACTGCACACGCGCTTTGACCTGTGTGGTCTCCACAGCCTCTATTATGGCGCCGTCACTTACCTCGAAGCCCTTGCTTCTCAGGTAAAGACAGGCTGTTATGGCAGTCTGGGCGTTGTACTTCTGGTGTATGCCTGCCATTGCAGGAGTAAGCTTTACTCCCCTGTAGATAAACGGAGAGAAAAGTCCGCCGTCTGCCGCAGGAATAACAGGTTCAAGAGGTATGAGCTCCGCTCCAACTCTCTCGGCAGTTTCACGGACAAGCTCCCTGACGCTGTCGGGATTGTCATCGGAGAGTATGACCGCCGAGCCGCTCTTGATTATGCCTGCCTTGTGGGAGGCTATCTCCTCAACAGTATCACCGAGGAGTGCCGTATGGTCGAGAGAAATCGAGGTTATCACCGAAAGGAGCGGCGGCGGTATCACGTTTGTGGAGTCGAGAGTTCCGCCTATGCCCGTTTCAAGCACAACGACATCGCAGTTTTCACGCTCGAACCACAGCATGGCTATCGCCATTGTTATCTCAAACTGGGAATAAGCCTTGTCGTCCACGCGCTCCTTTACGAACTCCGCTATATCACAGAGGGACTTCTCGTCTATCTCGTCGTCGTTTATTCGTATCCTGTCGGTATAGCGCAGAACAAATGGCGAGGTGAATTTACCCGTCTTATAGCCTGCAAGCTGTAATGCTCTGCCGATATATTCAAGGGTAGAACCCTTGCCGTTGGTGCCTGCGATATGAACGAATTTAAGGCGCTCCTGGGGATCGCCCACACGCTTCATAAGCTCCCTTGCACGGGAGAGGTCGGTTATCCTGCCCCCTGATTTGGTGTAGGAATTTATGAAGCTCATACATTCTTCGATGTTCATGGTTACTCCTTTATTTCAGCCTTTTTTTGAAAACTTCGCGCATTTTTACAGCTTTATCAATGGCTTCTTCAATAAGTTCATTGTAGTTACTATGGTCATCAAAATTCAAGCCTTTGATTTTATAAAGAATCCTGCTCGCCTTTGATTTTTCCAGTCTTAACCATTCCATTTCAAAACCAAGTTGATTTTCGATTTCTTTACGTTCTTCAAACAGTTTGTCAAATAAAGCCTTGTTATCAAAAATATATAATTCCACGCTTATATATGAATCTTTGTTTATCAGCGCAATACTTATTTTAACTCCGCTTGTGCCAACAGACACATCATACCAATGAGCAGAACCAGCCTTATGAATGTTAAATGGTTTTCCTCGGGCAATCACATGATCGTTGAACTGAGTCCAGAATTCAAGCCTTTCAGACTGGCTTTTATTCAGTGTATCAGTCGATTTCTGGCTCTTTGATTCCTTAATAAAATCGTTTGGCTGTTCAACAATCTGAAACATGGGCGCATAGTCGGAATCGCCGATTTGGTATGCATGAAGCTCTATCAGAAAGAAATTGATATCCTGAACCGTATTATTATTCAGCCATTCAATGGCGCTTCTATGCTCGTCCCTTGCCTCTTTTACTATCCAAACAATTACTTTAGCGTCTAAGCCAGAAGCATAAGTAATGATTTTTCCGAGGTGATCGTGGTTTGAGTTTTCAAGCTGATTCTCGATAATAACTTTAATGCCCGTCGTTTCATCAACCGCCACGATATCGCACCTGTATGCGCCGACATACGCTTCTGTATTTATATCGACGAGAGTCAAGCCCAGTTTTTCATTCAGCAGTTCAATGTTTTCATCTTCGGCAAGCCAAGCCGAGAAATCATACTGCTCATGTTTCCATAATTTTCTGATATCAACTTCCTGCAATCTGCTTATTTTCATTTTCTTCTCCTTTAATGCTGAGCACTTATTATCTTCACCTTTTAATAATAATATCATTCGCTCCAATACATCAGTTACCATGCCCGAATCATATCTTTCTCTAAATTTACCATTTATAAAATGGTCTTCTCTAAAAATCAGTGTCATCAGACAACAACACATATGATAATCAGCATTTGGAAGTCTTTTTATTTCTTTATCCACATTTTGCTCGACATATTCTGTATAGTTATATACATTGTCGTCCATTTCATCAAAAAGCTTACAATAATACTCTAATCTCGGAGTTTTTGAATCAATAAGAGCTTGAATCTTTTTGATTTTCTCATCATTTGTCATATCACATCCCCCTTTATGTCAATTTTCAAATAAATTGCACGGGCGGCGAAACGCCGCCCCTACATTCTCAATTAATACACCTCTGCCTGCTTTTCAGCCTTGGCAACAGCGTCCTCAAGAGTCATGCCCGCAAACTCCTGTGCCGAGAAGATACGTCCGCACTTCTTGTCGTCGATGAAAGCTCCCACCAGTACGCCGGGGAGAGCGCTCTCGGGAGAATTAGGCGCATTCGGACCGCCAAGGTCTGTCCTGCACCAGCCCGGATCTGTAAGGCTGAGAGTAACGTCTGTGCCCTCGTAGTTCTTGCCGAGGTCCCGTGTTACCTTGTTGAGAGCCGCCTTTGCTGCGGAATAGCCTGCCTGCTCGGGTTCAAGGTCGATACCGCTTGTTGTATTGACGATACGTCCGAAGCCGCGCTCCTTCATCTGGGGAAGGAAATGATAGCATATCATCATGGGAGCGGTGGTGTTTATCTTAAAGCTTATGTCGTAATCCGAAGCAGGAGTTGCGAGATAGTCCGTTCTGTAGGCTATCTGAAGTCCTGCGTTGTTGAGAATAATGTCAAGCTTTGTGCCCTTTTCGTCGATAGTGCGGCACATTTTTTCTACCTGTTCCATGTCGGAGAGCTCTGCTGTCACAATGTAAGCGTCAACGCCCAGCGCCTTTACCTCGCTGAGGACCTTTGCGCAGTGCTCCTCTGTTCTGCTGTGGAGAACGAGGTTGCAGCCCTGCTTAGCCATGAAAATCGCGGAAAGATATCCGATTCCACGGCTCGCGCCCGTAATGAGCGCCCATTTGCCTTTTACGTTTACCATGTTTTCTTCCTCCCATAGGGTATATATATGATATCCCCGTGCTGCGTGCCACGGGGAATGTCATCTCAATATTCGTAGTCGATACAAGCTCTGTCAGTCTTTACGCTGCCTATGAATTTGCCGAATTCAAGGTGTGCAGGGTGTACCTGATAAGCGTTGAGGTCGTCGATAGTCTCGAAGTCGCAGAGAAGTGAGATAGTATAGTTGCTCTCGGGAGCGTCCTTTGAGTTGATGACTACCTCGCCTTTTTTCAGCTCCTTGACATTGGCGATAACGTTGTCGAAGCGCTTTTTAGCTTCAAGTGCGTTTTCGTATTCGCTTCTGCCGTCAGCTTCCTTTAATTTGAACATAACGATGTGTTTTATCATTATAATTACCTGCTTTCGTAAATTTTTGCTTTGAAGGTTTTAAGTCCGTCGTAGCTTGTGTATTCTCCGAAGCCCTTGAACACAAGTCCGCACTTCTCAATAACATGGGCGGAGACTGTATTCTCAGCCGCACATTCAGCTCTCAGAGGAACATCACCAAACTTGCTGCGAACGTGGTCTATCATAGCCTTTGAAGCTTCTGTAGCATAGCCCATTCCCCAGCAGTCAAAACGGAAATTATAGCCGAACTCCCAGAAACCGTCCTCCAGAAGTCTTATACCGCCTGAGCCGATTAGCTTACCGTCGCTTTTGCGCACAAAGCCAAACTCGAACTGTGTATCCGTGGACTTTACAGTTCTGAGCCATTCCTTTGTGGTCTCCACGCTTTCGTGGGTGGAGTATATCATGTATCTTGCCACTCTCTCGTCGCCTGTCCATTCAAAAGCCGCTTCTGCGTCATCGAGAGTCAGCTGACGGAGTATAAGACGTTCAGTTGTTATCGTCAGACTCATCTTCGTCTTCCTCGTCGTCGGTTTCGGGAGCGATAACTACTCTTTCAAGGGGCTCCTTGCGCTCAAACAGAATAAGAGGTATCAGCGCCATTGCAGTTGCATAAGCGAGATTTCTTAAACTGATAAGTCCGTCCATTAACGGCGCAGTACTCTGCAAATATCCGAGAAAACTCTCGCCACAGTCTATAGAAGACAGACTATTGAGCTTATAATCAACAACAATATCGGCTATCGCGCCAACAAAAGCACCTATCCAGCCGATGACCGCTTTTGCATCGGTCTTTTCCTGAGTTTCGTGCATGAATATCATCATCAGCAGCATAGTCATGGTGAGCATTGAACTCTTACGCGAAACAAGCGCCGACATTACGGCAAGTCCTGCCAGTATGTAAAGGCAGATGAACATCGTTTTCCTGTCCTTCCACTTTATGACGCCGAACATCATAAGAAGAACCACTATTGCTGCGGCAACGCTCAGCAGAAACAGCGTCATTGCTCCCATATTTGATGCAAAAAAGCCGATACCGCAGCGGATATTCTGCACATACAAGCCGAAATCTGTCACATAACGCAGTCCGTCGCTTGTAAATATATTCGCCGCAAGTGAAACTCCCATAAGCAGCTTTGACCATGCATGGTCGTATTTCCGCGTTATTATGAGTACAGCAGGCGGAACTGTGACTAAAAGCGCATATAAAGCCGTCTCAAGGAGCAGTCTTCTGTTATAATCATTATCAACGGAATAAAAGCTTAAAAAGGTCAGCAATGTAGGTCTTACAAGAAGTAATGCGATGATTATTTCAAGTATCCTATTGCGTTTTGAAGTATTATGTATCATTTGAGTTTATCCTTTGCATATCATACGGAAATTGCTTATCCAGCAGAAAAAGCGGAAACAGAAGCACCATAATTACAAGGGCTATCAGTCCTGACGCCATGATGACAGTACCGATCACCGCGATTTTTTCCATATTTTCGCCCGTTCCGTCTGAAAATCCGACAATAGGCGCCAATGTCCCTACAGCCATAAGACCTGCGGCTGCAATAACAGCTATCGGAAAGAAGGTTATACTGAGCCTTCCGATTTTGCCGAGCTTTTTCTCGGTGCTGACATTTTTGTTTGCAAAGCACAGAGAAAGCAGCAGCGTCAGCTCTGACAGTAAATTGCCGCCGTCAACAGCAAATGGCAGTATACAGGCAGCTATGAACACATACAGGAATATCATCATAGTCCTGCGGCGCATAATGCCGATCATGCCCATGTATAAAAGAGCGCACATTATTGCGGCGGCAAAGGTAAAGGCTGAATGCACCATGCCCGATACCGCCGACCGCAGAAAAAATTCCATTTCGTCGGGCTTTAAGTCCAGCAGAAGCGTCAGGTCGCTGTAGAATCCATATGCCTGTGATACGGCGATAATTGAAAACGCCGCTCCCATAAGATAGCTCATGGAGCTGTCGCGATGTCTGCCAATAAGAAACATTATCGCCGCACAAAGAAGCGCCGCCATTTTTATGGAGAACCACAGCTCCTGCCTGAGCAGCGAGCCTATGACAACACCCAGACCTAAGACTATAGTCAGCGCAAGTCCCGAAAAGAACTCCGTTCTTCTTATCTTTTTGTTCAGTTCCCTGTTCACTTGCCTATTTTCTCGACCTTCATAAGGTTGGTAGTACCCGACACGCCCAGAGGTACGCCTGCGGTGATAGCCACAAGGTCGCCGTCCTCAACAAGTCGGTGTGACTCGGCAGCTTCTACTGCTGCGGCAAAGAGGTCGTCGGTGTTGGTCTTTTCGTCTATTATAAATGGTATAACGCCCCAGCTCATATTCATCTGGCGGCAAACCACCTCGCTCATAGTGCAGCCGATTATCGGACAGCTCGGACGGTACTTGGAAATAAGTCTCGCAGTCTGTCCCCCGAGAGATACGGTGATGATAGCCCTTGCGTTAAGGTCGTGGGCGGTAGTTACTGTTGCGTGGGCGATAGCCTCGGCAACGCTGCCGTTCTGGTCGGAGCTTCTCGACGCAAAACGAGCTTTGTAGTTGATATTGTTCTCGGTAGTCTCGGCAATGAGAGCCATAGTCTTTACTGCTTCAACAGGATAAGCGCCTGCGGCGGTCTCGCCTGACAGCATGATAGCGCTGGTGCCGTCGTAAAGGGCGTTGGCAACGTCGGTTATCTCCGCACGGGTAGGACGGGGATTGGTTATCATGGACTCCAGCATCTGTGTAGCTGTGATGACCTGCTTGCCTGCATTGTAGCCCTTCTTGATAAGTGACTTCTGGATAGCAGGTATCTGCTCGAATGGTATCTCAACGCCCATGTCGCCTCTTGCGACCATGATACCGTCTGCGGCTTCGAGTATCTCGTCGATGTTCTCAACGCCGTCGGTGTTCTCTATTTTAGCGATAATTCTCACATCGAACCAGCCGAGGCTCTGTGTGAACTTTCTCAGGTAGTTGATATCAGCTGCGGTGCGTACAAAGCTTGCGGCAATGAAATCAAAGCCCATTTTCGAGCCGAATTCAAGGTCGTCCATGTCTCTTTCGCTTAGATAGGGCATGGAAAGCTTTACTCCGGGGACGTTTATTCCCTTGTTGTTGGAGAGCGTACCGCCGTGGACTACTCTACATATTATCTCGTTTGTTGTTACCTTTTCGGCTAAAAGCTCGATAACGCCGTCATTTATGAGTATCCTTGTGCCCATGCTGACGTCACGGGGCAGCTTCTTGAAGCTTATACTGCCGACCTTGTCGTCGCAGAGCACGTCCTCTGTTGTAAGAGTGTATATATCGCCGTCGTGTATCTCAACGGGCTTGTCGTCGACGAATTTGCCCAGTCTTATCTCGGGACCTTTCGTGTCAAGGAGTGTGGCAACAGGCAGGTCAAGCTCCTTTCTGAGTCTTTCGATAACGCGGAAACGCTTTTCGTGAGTCTCATAGTCTCCGTGGGAGAAGTTGAAGCGTGCTACATTCATGCCTGCCAGCATGAGCTCACGCATTATGTTTTCGTCGTCAGTTGCAGGACCTATGGTACATACTATCTTAGTCTTTCTCATTGTATTTTCCTCTTTCCGTAAGGAGCTTATCAGAGCTTTTTAAGCTTTGCATAGTTTGCCATTATCTTCTTTGTGCCTACCTTATCAAACGCTATTTCCAGCATGGAATCATTAGCCATCGGCTTTACGGAGACTATAACGCCCTCGCCGAATATGCTGTGGGAAACCTTTTCCCCTGCTGTATAGGCAACAGTCTCCTTCGGAGCGCCGCCTGCGGTCTTTTTGCTTCTTGCAAGCTGCTGCTGGAGAGTTGCGGAGCGCACCTCGGTAACGGACTTGTCCTCAGCCTCAAGCTGCTGCTTCATGGCTGCGGCGTTGTCGTGCTTTTCAACGAGCTCGCTGCCTATTTCCTTCATAAAGCGCGATGTTACGTTGTGCTGAGTCTGTCCGAACAGCATACGCTGTCTTGCATTGGTGAGGTAAAGGTGCTTCTTTGCACGGGTTATAGCAACGTATGCAAGTCGTCTTTCCTCCTCCATGTCGTCCTCGCTGTCAAATGAACGGGCGCTTGGGAAGATACCGTCGTCCATGCCGATAACGAAGATATTCTCGTATTCCAGTCCCTTTGCGGAGTGCACTGTCATAAGAGTTACCTTGTCTCCGCTGCCGTCGTCGCGGTCAGCCTCGGTGTAGAGGGCAACTTCTTCAAGGAATCCGCTGAGTGAGGGCTCGTCTGCCTGCTCCATGTACTGTACCATAGAGGTGCGGAGCTCCTGTACGTTCTCTATCTTGGTATCTGCGTTTTCCAGTGCTTTAAGGCTGTCAAGGTAGCCAGTCTTGTCAAGGAGCACGTCGAGGAATTCGTCCAATGGGAGCTCCTCTGACTTCTCGGTGAGAAATTCAAACATCTGATATGCGTTTTTCAGCGCTGTTACCTTCTTGGAAAGGGGCGCGTACTCCTCACAGTTTTTCAGCACATCAAATGGCGATAATTTAAGGTCGCGGCTGATATCCTCGATAATGGTGAGGGTAGAATCGCCGATACCGCGCTTGGGCTCGTTGATTATCCTGCGGAATCTGAGCATATCATTGTGGTTGTTTATGAAGCTGAGATAGGAGGTAACGTCCTTTATCTCCTTGCGGTCATAGAATCGCATACCGCCGTAAACTCTGTATGGTATGCCGCACCTTACCAGCATACGCTCGATAGAGTTCGACTGTGCATTCATTCGATAGAGAACGGCGCAGTCGGAGTAACGTCCTGTCTCCTTGTATTTATCAAGTATGGTATCGGCTACGAATTTAGCCTCGTCTGTCTCGTCCACAGCCTTGTACCAGTACACCTTGTCGCCCTTTTCGCCCGATGTCCAGAGAGTCTTGGGTTTACGGCTGTTGTTGTGGCTGATAACGGAGTTTGCCGCATCGAGGATAGTCTGTGTAGAGCGGTAATTCTGCTCCAGTCTTATTACCTTTGCGCCCTCGAACTGCTCCTCGAAGCCGAGGATATTCTCGATATTGGCGCCGCGGAACTTATATATGCTCTGGTCGTCGTCACCCACTACGCAGAGGTTCTTGTGTCCCTCGGAAAGGAGCGATACCAGTCTGAACTGTACGTGGTTTGTGTCCTGATACTCGTCAACCATGATGTACTTGAAGCGGCTGCGGTACTTCTCCAGCACCTCGGGGAACTGCTCGAAGAGCTCCACTGTGAGCACCAGTATATCGTCGAAGTCAAGAGCATTAGCGGTCTTCATGCGCTCCTGATAGAGAGCGTAGAGCTTAGCAACCATTTTCTTGCGATAGTCCTGACCTGCGTCTGCGCGGAGCTCCGCAGGGCTTATCATCTTGTCCTTTGCAAAGCTGATATCGCTGAGAACAGCCTTAGGCGCAAGCTGCTTCTCGGAAACGTCCATCTCGCCCATTACGTTCTTTATCATTCTCTGGCTGTCGTCGGAATCGTATATGGTAAAATCCCTGCCATAGCCGAGAGCTTCAATTTCGCTTCTGAGTATCCTTACGCAGGCTGAGTGGAATGTAGAGGCGTGAATGTTCATAGCCTCATCGCCCAGCATAGCCGCAAGTCTCTCCTTGAGCTCTCCTGCCGCCTTGTTTGTAAAGGTTATAGCCAGTATGTTCCACGGACGGATAGGCTCAACAGCAACGATATCCCTGAGAGTATCAAAGTCGTCGGTCTTTCCCTCGGCGTAGTCCCTGAGAAAGGCTATATCCTCGGTACTTCCCTCACGGGTGGTGTCAAAATAGGCGTTACCGAAATTTATCATGTTAGCAATGCGGTTTACGATAACGGTGGTCTTTCCGCTGCCTGCACCAGCCAGCACAAGAACAGGACCGTTTACAGTGAATACAGCCTCCTGCTGCATTTCGTTCATACGGCTGAAATATCTTTTAAGCGCCGCCTGCTTTGCCGAATTGTAATTTTTAATATCCATAACAAGATCTCCATTTATGCTATTTTAAAAAGGTATATTTATGATATACCCTATATGTTCAATAGTTTGCATATGTTAATATGTATATTATAGCACATAAGCAGGGCGTTGTGCTATAATTGCCCGATTGCAGGGAGCAAATCTCTGATTTGCGTATCTGCAAGGGCTTTTAATACTTATAATAAATGCTCTGCATTTATTATAGCACATTTGTTGATACTTGAAAAGACCTGATGTGAAATTTTTTCATTTTTTATTTACATTTGCAAGAATGCTGTAAGAATGTCAATAAATTGTAAGGAAATGAAACCCGATATTAAAAAAATATACTTCAAATCGTCTTTAAAATGGCATTTTTCTGTTGTTGTAAACTGCCCGTTCAGGAGCTATAATAAAAGCATAGAAAAGAGCTGCGGAAGTCACCGCAGTACGTAAAAAAAAATAGTCCCTCGGGACATCAGGGAGGTTTATCTATGAATACCAAGCTAACAAGATACGCAGCAATGGCTGCTGCCTGTACATTAATGATGAGCGCTTTTTGCAGCTGCGGCGATGGAACAACCAGCAATTACAATGGCGGTACTTACAAAAAGGACGAGCACAGGAACAATAACTCCATAGTTCATGAGGATATAAATGAAGCTACGGTTTGTGCTCCCGAATACGACTGCGACGGCGGATATTATGAGCGTCCGACTCAGGCTTCACGCAATGAAAGCTACAAGGAATACATCGAAACAGGCTTCAAGGATCCAAAAGCCGAGCCTCTCTCAACATTCTCGGCTGACGTTGACACTGCTTCTTATTCAAATATACGCAGACTTCTTGAGGACGGCACTATAGTCCCCGAGGACGCTGTCCGTGCAGAGGAATTCATCAACTACTTCGATTACGACTATCCCGATCCCGAGGAAGGACGAGTTTTCGGCGATTACGTCGAGCTTGCAGACTGTCCGTGGAACCCTGCAAACAAGCTCATGATGATAGGCATACAGGGCAAGCGTATGCCCGAAAAGGAGGCTCCGCCCTCAAATATCGTCTTCCTTATAGATTCTTCGGGTTCTATGGCTTCATACGACAAGCTTCCTCTGGTGCAGACAGCCTTCTCAATGCTGGCTGAGAAGCTCACAGAAAAAGACCGTATATCTATCGTTACATACGCAGGACACTCCGATACTATCCTTGAAGGCGCAAGCGGCAAGGATAAGGACGAGATACTAAACGCTCTCTACTCCATTACAGCTTCCGGCGGCACAAACGGCGAGGGCGGCATACAGCAGGCTTATAAACTGGCTGAAAGATACTTCATCGAGGGCGGCAACAACCGCGTTATCCTCGCTACAGACGGCGACCTCAACATCGGCGCAAGCTCCGAGAGCGAGCTGGTAAAGCTTATCGAGTCCAAGAGAGACAAGGGCGTTTACCTCTCAGTTTTAGGCTTCGGCACAGGCAACTACAAGGACGACAAGCTGGAGGCTATCGCCGATAACGGCAACGGAAACTACAGCTATATCGACTCCGTCGACGAAGCTCACCGCGTTCTCGTTCAGGAAATGGCAGGCACTCTCTACACTATCGCCAAGGACGTCAAAATACAGGTGGAGTTCAATCCCTCGCAGATAAAGAGCTACAGACTTATCGGCTACGATAACAGGCTCATGAACGCAGAGGACTTCTACGACGAGACCAAGGACGCAGGCGAAGTGGGCGCAGGTCACAGCGTTACAGCTCTCTATGAGGTCGAGCTTGCACAGACAGGCGATACATACCGCGGCGTTCAGCTGGAATTCAGCTCAGAGCACACAGCAGAGCCTCCCGTTGACAACGGCAGAAGCGAGCTCTGCAAGCTCTCAGTTACATACAAGCCCGTCGGTGAGGACGGTGATATCTACGAATCTCAGCTGTTCGGAATGGAGAAATACAACTCCGAGCCTTCCGAGTCCATAAAACTGGCTTCAGCAGCAGCCGAGTTCGCAATGCTTCTCAGAAATTCAGAGTTCAAGGGCAGCTCAAGCTACGAATACGTTGCAAGAACTGCAACATCTCTGGCATTCGACGAAAAGACCGAGGAGCTCATCTCTCTGGCAAAACTCGCAGAGAGACTCTATAACTAAGGTAGTACAGAAGAAAGGCAGAAAAATGTGATACATATGCAGCGGTCCCCTACTCGCATGGGGGACTTCTGCATAAGCACTTATAGTTAAATGATAAATTTTTATATTTCCTATTGACAAGCAGTCTTATCAGTGATATAATAATAAAGCTGAATAATTCAGTAAACATATTGGGGTGTCGCCAAGTGGTAAGGCAGCGGACTCTGACTCCGTTATTTCGAGGGTTCAAATCCTTCCACCCCAACCAATCAGCTAAAAAGGCGATGACATGAGTTTTCGCCTTTTTTTATTTCCAATTATATACTGATTTGACAGCTGCTGTTTGTTTTCGAATAGAAGTCTACGAACAGCCTATGTAATGTCCATCTATTCGCTTGCTACACCTTTCATGGCTCGTGATACCTTATACGTTGCTACTTGTAGCAACGATCAAGGGTTACTGCCTTGTCTTGACAAACACAAGAGTTAATTTAGTTCTACTAAACAGGCTCACATCTTGGCACATTATATAAAGTGCGCTGAGTATATCATGGCGCTTGCTAATAATGATATACTCCTTCGCTTCAAATCTGTCTATTAAATTTTCAAGTTACTTTAATTCATGTACATATAAAAACAAACCTTTCAGTGGATGCGACGAAACAATCACTGAAAGGCTTGACAACACTATAATAAGCGTGTTATAATATAACACGCAAAATAGCCATCTTGCTAAGTCAGTCTGATGTTCGTTCCATCGGTCTGATTATCGGGAGTGTCAGAGTTACCAGCTCTGATGCTCCTTGCGAGGTGCTTTTTATATTACATGAATTATTATATCACATCACAATGGGAATGTCAATAGGTTCATATAAAAAATTTATCTCCCGATTTTCTGAGGAAAGTCGGGAGATTTTCATTTTTATTCCAGAAGGCTTGATAATTTTATACCAAGAACTTTACATATTTTTTCATAAGTTTCAAGGTTGGTTGACACTCTATTAGTCTCTAAGTTATATACTGTATTATGGCTTAATCCTGCTTTATCAGCTAATTGTTTCTGTGATAAGCCTAATTCCATTCGCTTCTCTTTAATGATTTCATGTGCATTTTCTTTCATAAAACTCCTCCTTTCTTATGTTACTCAACTCCTAAAGCCTTGAAAACGGCATCTTCTGCACTTTGATAAAAGATAATGCTAAAGTTTCCCATAAGTTCGGGCGGTACTGTTCCAAGCTCTGCTGCTGATGTTATCGGAAGAAGCACCTTCTTTGCTCCGCTGTCAAGACAAACTTGAAGAGAATTAGCTAAGTCTTCAGCCTTTATAAGAGAACCACTGATACTGATCTCACCAAGAACAGCCAATGATGGAAGTGCTGGCTTTCCTAAAGCTATAGAGCATAATGCAATAAGCGTAGAAACTGCAAGTGTAGAGGTCATCTCTTCACAAGAAACACCAAGAAGATTTGTAAGGATTGGTAAATCGTGGGTTTGAAGTGCTTTTTTACCTTTAAATATCTGTGAAAATCGATTTTTGGTGTTTTGTAGTTCTTCCTCACCATAGCCATTAAACTTATTCTTAAGATTTAAATATGCTTTACAAAAATCGACATCTTTTTCATATCCTTTTTTTTCGATTAAATCTTTAAGATATGCACCTATCTTCTCATTGTCTGCTAAATAAAACATAGAAGTAACCTCCTCTGAATTTCTATCATCATTATACAATGATGAAGCAGATATATCAATCATTAATTCGTGTATACAAATCGCATACTTATTATTGGTTGTACACAACAAGCATACAAATATAGATCATAAATCTATTTTCTTTACTATCTGATAGAACCTGTTCTTTTTCATATCGAGCTTTTTCATAGTTGCAACTGCAGTCTGTTCTCCGTTGCGCCACTTCTTACATTCAGCTCTGACTTTGGCTTCATCGTAAGGAATAGGTTTCCGTCCTTTATACTTGCCCTGCTGCTTTGCAATAGCAATACCCTCACGCTGCCTTTGCAGAATAGTCTCTCTTTCGAGCTCTGCCAGAGCTGCAAATATTGTTAGAACGAACCGCCCTTGCGGAGTATCGGTATTGATGCTCTCCTTCAGACTTATAAGACCAACACCTTTATCGGTCAGCTCCTGAACAATTTGTAGCATATCCCTTGTGCTTCTTGCAAGTCGAGAGAAGTCAGATACAACAACTACGTCGCCCTCACGAACATAATTGAGCATAGCCTGTAACTCAGGACGGTTTGTATTTTTACCACTCATTTTGTCTATGAATACTTTTTTTATTTTTTCAGTAAAGCCCTCAAAAGCGACAAGCTGACGAGCTTCATTTTGTTCTTCTGTAGAAACGCGGGCATATCCTATATATGTTTTATCACTCATAGATGTTGCTCCTTTCACGTTGCTACTTGTAGCAACTTAAATTATTATGTCCTAATAGGGCACACCCTAACAGGAATATAACAGAGTGTCCTATTAAGATGTGCTTTCTTATTTATAAACGTCCTAAAATGTCAGACCATCTTAAAAGGATTGTTTTAACCATTATACCACAAAATAATAGCCAAAGCAATTGCTTTGGCTACACTTTTTCTTTTATTTGTCAGATACAAAAACGCCCAAGTAAAAGGTGCATGAGATTAAACCTTTTATTGGACGTTTGTAATGTATCATTTTGTTCGTTTTTAATCATATCAGTTACATAGGTAATTAACTGCTCAGGAGTTGGCTTTTCACCGTTGGGACAAATCTGCCGCCAGCTGTCATGGATTTCCTTCTCGTTACTGTTGTAGCATTCGTCGATTATATCTTGTATTTCAGTTTGTACCTCGGATAAGGGGACATCGAACCATACGCTGTTCTTTTTAATGCTTTTTTGATTGTGTTCATTGAAGATACCTCCATAATTAAGATGATAACATCATTATAACACACGATCTGATAAAAGTATCAGCATAAAAAGAGGAAAAAATACAAATAAAGTCGAATTTGTTCGATTACGTTGATATTTATATCCACTTTCTTGAAAAAGAAAAACCAAAGCTAATTACTAAAGAAAATCAGAATTTATTGTTCTAAACTATCAATAAAATCTCTGATGATCTGTCCGCATTCATCAGACTTTTGCTCATAGATCAGATGATCACCCGACAGGCTGACAAGTTCACAGTTACCGAGCTTTTCTAAATATGGAAGTAAAACTCTCTCCTTATAATCACGTCCGATCTAAAGGTAATCCTCCAGTGCCATTTGACGGCGTTCCTCCTCCGTTTTTGGCAGCTCCGCTTTCAACTTTTTGCGGTCAGACATCAGCTCGTCGATCATTTCATCTGTCAGAATGCCATCTGCTTCAATATACTCTGCTGTAAAGTAAGCCGTGGATATGTATATCTTCGGAATATCGTTCGTCACGATTGCTTCCCACGCCGTATTTATATTACGTGATTCCTGTTCACTCTCGGAAAGCACCGCACGGGAATCATAAGTCATCAGTGCCATTGCATATTCCGCTTTTTGTTCATCATCGTTCAGCCATTCCTTCGGCGGAAGAAAGTGTTTCAGAAGCATATCGCCTGTGCCGCCGATACCGCATTTAACAAACCTGTAATATAGTGCAGCTTCGTCATTATCATTATCCTGCTCATCGGGGGGTATCGCTTCCAGCTCCGTGCCGTCAATGATTGCTACAGCTTCAATCTCATCGGGGTATTTGCTCTCCCAATAAGTCGCATATACACCGCCTATGGAATGTGGCATAAGCACATAAGGCGCTTTTATCCCTGCGTTTTTTAGTGCCGTTCTATATCCCTCCACGATATTTTCAACT
>Ga0129313_1000045_pt1 | contig 126974 bp, 120 predicted proteins | sample O1105metagenome_FD_94436 | JGI IMG/M metagenome (GOLD analysis project Ga0129313, IMG submission 94436) | Orangutan group fecal microbial communities from fecal samples from Wisconsin, USA - O1105 metagenome | ecosystem: Host-associated > Mammals > Digestive system > Large intestine > Fecal... | reverse complement strand
GCATAAGGTATTCCAAGTTCTGTATCCTTCTGTGGAGTTGTAGTAGTAGGCCTTGCAGTTGTTGTAGTAGTCCTTGTAGTTGTTGGAGTAGTCCTTGCAGTTGTTTTAGCTGTTGTAACAGGGGTTTTTATCCTGTCAACAATCTTGCTGATTGTGTCTTTTCCGACAATACCGTCAACACTTAGACCACTTGATGTCTGGAATTGCCTTACAGCTTGCTCTGTGCCGTTTCCGAATATACCGTCAACAGTCAGCTTATAACCGAGTTTGTTAAGAGCGCTCTGTACCCATGAAACACCCTCTCCGCTTGAACCGTTTTTCAGGAGCGGGTTGCCTGTTGGTCTTGCATAAGGTATTCCAAGTTCTGTATCCTTCTGTGATGTAGTAGGTTTAGTAGTTGTAGTAGTAGGCTTTGCAGTTGTTGTAGTTTTTACAGGTGTTTTAGTTGTTGTAACAGGTTTTAACTTTGCAACAATCTTGTTGATTGTGTCTTTTCCGACAATACCGTCAACACTTAGACCACTTGATGTCTGGAATTGCCTTACAGCTTGCTCTGTGCCGTTTCCGAATATACCGTCAACAGTCAACTTATAGCCGAGTTTGTTCAGAGCACTCTGTAACCATGAAACACCCTCACCTCTTGAGCCGTTTTTCAGGAGAGGGTTGCCTGTTGGTCTTGCATAAGGTATTCCAAGTTCTGTATCAGATGAACTTGCGCCGGCCGCATTTAAAGATATCATATTTGACGGATAAAATGGCGTAAATCCATTTCCTCCGCCAAGCATAATAACTGCAGCAGCTAAAGCAGCTGCCGTTCTGTGCGTTTTTCGTGTTTTTTTGTGATGCATAATAAAAACCTCCTTAAATTTTTATTAATATTTTAAATTTGTTCGGCTCATATATAGCTTTATTTTATCACAGTAAAAGTAATTTGTCAATAATAAAAATATTTTTTTATACAATTTGTATTAAAAGATAAAAAAGACATATCGCTTGCTTTCTTATTATCAGTGCTGCTGAATTCTTGGGCAAGAATAGCAACGGTAACATTGTTTGAAGTATTTTGTTAATGCATATTATATGAAATCAGATTCCTTGCGGGAGTTGACTTCTCTTATTTTCATTATACTGCCTTTTAGTCGTATGAACGTGAAAGTCTCACAAATCTTGGAGGCTCTCTTTTATTGACAAGGTGTTTTACATCTGTTATTATAAGAATATAGACATGTTTCCCAATACACCGCACGTTGAGTGCGTAGTATTGATGTCACAAAGTAAAGGAGAAAACAGTTTATGGAGGAAGAAGGTAATGATTCTCATTTTTGACTATTTTGAAACATTACTTTACAATAAAAGCGTTGTCTTCAACAGTGGATTAAAGGTCTTCTGGGAGAAGAACTATAAGGAAAAGTGCCGATTCGAAGATATAAAGATATGGGGAAGAACTATTTCAACATCTTCTTTGTATGCACGCAGAAGGCAAGGATTTTTCTTTTGTAAAAGACGAACTGCCGCTTTATGCACAGAAATATGGTGGTGACATTGCCGAAAGAAATCTTTGCAACATTTTTTTGACATAGATCTACCTCTTTCCATAACAAATTTGGTACAGAATTAATGCATTCTTTACCATATGTGAAAAACAATATGTTAATACTATCATATTTTTAATCTCTAATCAAGGCGTTTATTGCTATTGTTCAAAAATTGCGGTGAATTATAAAAATTATCTCGTATTATACTATAAGTACTAAGAGTATAAAAGCACTTTTATATATGATAAACGGCTATTTGTAGCGCTGTACTCCATACAAATCCATTATTAGTTATATTATGGTATCAGATGTAATTCTATAAAAAGCATATACTTTCCTTTCACGCAGGGAGTATTTTAATTATACAGAGAAAAAGGACGGTTTACGCCGTCCTTAAATAATCAATTATTCTTCATATACTCTTCAAAACTCATCTTTGCTTCTGAGCTGTTTGTTGATGTATATGCATAATATGAAAGAATATAAGATGCATATAGAAAACCAAACTTGCTTTCTATCATATCATCATCAATTTCAAAAACAGTTAAACAGACTCAGCTCTAATTGCGGAGTCTGTTAATTTTTTAGAGGAAATGGAACTGCCTTACCACTCTTGTGAATTAGGTATTTGAATGCTCTGAACTCCAGATGTTGGTAGCGATTCATGGACGAAGCTCTAAACTTGACAATCCGCGCTATTAATGCTATCATTCTATGGTAAAATATTAAAAAACCTGAGGTGAATGTAATGAAAATCGGATTTATAGGTGCTGGGAAAGTCGGCTTTTCTCTGGGAAAATATTTTGCAGAAAACGGTTTGGAGATATCGGGATATTACAGCCGCTCGGAGAGTTCTGCCCTTGAGGCTGCCGTATTTACAGGCTCGGAGCTGTTTGTGTCCGCGGAGGAGCTTGTTTCCGCAAGTGACGCAGTTTTTCTCACAGTTCCCGACAGCGCCATAAAAGAGACTTACAGTGCCCTGCCAAAGGAGCTTCTTTGCGGCAGGCAGATATGCCATTGCAGCGGAGCGATGTCAGCTGCGGAGGCATTTCCAGATATAGAGAAATACGGAGCAAAAGCCGCTTCGATACACCCTCTTTTCCCAATAAGCAGCAAAACGGAGTCCTACAGGGAGCTCCACAATGCTTTTTTCTGCATAGAGGGTGACTGCGCTAAGGAATGGAGCGCTATACTCTCGGATATGGGCAATCCTACGCGCATTATCCCAAGCAATATCAAGAGCCGCTATCATGCTGCTTGTTCTGTTGCAAGCAATCTCGTCTGCGGACTTATGGCGGAAAGCGCAGAGCTCCTTGAACAGTGCGGATTTACTGAAGAAGAAGCTCTTTCAGCTCTTGAACCTCTTGCAATGAGCAATATGAAACGTATCTTCACAGTGGGACCGACTGCCGCCCTTACAGGTCCTGTGGAGCGCAACGACGTATCTACGGTTAAAAAGCATATCGCCTGCATAAACGGCGGGAATGACTCCGATATCTACAGAGCGGTCTCGAAAAAACTGACAGAAATGGCTAAGGAACGTCACCCACAGGCAGATTATACAGAAATGGAGGAGCTCCTTAGGTAATTGTCACCAAAGAAAAACCTTTTGTTCATATTTTATTCACATTTATATGTTATACTTCTTCTTGTATCTTATCCAGGCAATGGAAAGGTAACATCTTTTAAGGAGAAAATTGAATATGAAGAACACTGTTTCAACCCTTCTGAAGCAGAAGCAATCAGGTGACAAGATCACGATGCTTACTGCTTACGACTACACAACAGCGAAGATCATCGACGAGTGCGGCGTAAATGCCATACTTATCGGCGATTCACTGGGCATGGTAATGCTGGGCTACGAAAACACGCTCCCCGTGACTATGGAGGATATGATACATCATACCGCCGCAGTTTCAAGAGGTGCGGAAAACGCTTTCATCGTAGCCGATATGCCGTTCATGTCCTATCAGGTCAGTGTACAGGAGGCTGTTATCAATGCAGGCAGACTTATCAAAGAGGGCGGCGCCAATGCTGTAAAGCTTGAAGGCGGAGCCGAGGTCTGCGAGCAGATAAGAGCTATCGTGAATGCGTCCATTCCTGTTGTTGCACATCTGGGACTTACTCCACAGTCTGTAAATGCCTTCGGTGGCTTCAAGGTACAGGGCAAGAGCCTTGACAAGGCAAGAAAGCTCATTGACGACGCGCTGAAGATACAAGAGGCAGGCGCTTGTGCAGTAGTTTTAGAGGGTATCCCCGCAAAGCTTGCAGATATCATCACAAGGAAGCTCTTTATCCCGACTATCGGTATCGGCGCAGGAAAAGGCTGCGACGGACAGGTACTGGTATATCAGGATATGCTTGGACTTACTACAGGTCATACCGCTAAATTCGTAAAGCGGTTCGCTGATGTGGGCTCGGTGATGCGTCAGGGTATCGCTGATTATATCAGTGAGACCAAAGAGGGAGCATTCCCTGCCGAGGAGCATACCTACGCTATTGAAGATGATGTTATCGAACAGCTTATGAGGGAGGAAAAGTGAAATGAGAGTAGTTAAAACCATAGATGAAGTCCGCACACAGGTAAAGGAATGGAGAGCACAGGGGCTCACCGTGGGACTTGTCCCTACAATGGGCTATCTCCATGAGGGACACGCAAGCCTTATCGACGCTTCTCACAGAGATAATGACAGAACTGTGGTGTCCGATTTTGTAAATCCGATGCAGTTCGGCCCAACAGAGGATCTTGAAAGCTATCCCCGTGATATCGACCGCGACGCAAAGCTCGTTGAAGAACATGGCGGTGATATCATTTTCAATCCCGAACCTTCCGAGATGTACCATGAGGGCTTCTCTTCTTTCGTTGATATGACCGTGCTCACACAGGAGCTCTGCGGTCTTAGCCGTCCCGTTCATTTCCGCGGCGTATGCACAGTAGTATCCAAGCTTTTCAATATCGTAAAACCCGACCGTGCATATTTCGGCAAGAAAGACGCACAGCAACTTGCAGTTATCCGCCATATGGTCGACGACCTGAATATGGATATCGAAATAGTCGGCTGTCCTATCGTCCGTGAAGCAGACGGACTTGCAAAGAGCTCACGCAACACCTACCTTAACGAAGCCGAAAGAAAAGCTGCACTTGTACTCTCTAAGGCAGTATTTCTTGGCATGGATATGGTCAGAAAGGGCGAAAAGGACTGCTCTGCAATAATCGGAGCTATGAAAAAGCTCATAGAAGCCGAGCCTCTCGCACATATCGACTACGTTAAGATAGTCGACTGTGCAACAATGCAGCAGATAAAGGCTCTCGACCGTCCTGCGCTATGCGCTATGGCTGTATATATCGGCAAAACACGCCTTATCGACAACTTCTTCACCGAAGACGTATAAGGAGGCTGCTATGGAAATATCAATGCTCAAAAGCAAAATACACCGCGCCGTTATCACTCAGGCGGAGCTCAACTATGTTGGCAGCGTCACTATCGACGAAGAGCTCATGGAAGCCGCAGGGCTTTATGAATACGAGCGCGTACATATATCAAACGTAAACAGCGGAAGCCGTATTGAGACCTACGTTATCGCAGGCGAACGCGGAAGCGGAGTTATCTGCCTCAACGGTGCAGCTGCTCGTTCAGGACAAAAAGGCGACCATGTTATCATAATGGCATATGCGAATATGGCTCCCGATGAAATAAAAACTCACCGTCCAAAAGTAGTCTTTGTAGGCGATAAGAATGAAATAGTAAGGGTAGCCGATTATGAAAAGCACGGAGAACTTAAATAACAACTTATCGCTGTACATCTTCAGCGATAAGTTATTGGCTTTATGGCTGCCTGATACAATAACGAAAATGGAACTGTTATAAAACAGTTCCAACTAAAAAATTTGTTTATTCTAAAATGGTAAACAGCCATGCGGTTTGGTCTTTATTTGGTACTTATTATCACTAAAAACGACTCAAAACGACCAGATTTCAGCAGAAGTCAATTAGCATTATTCTGCGAAATACAGGCATTTATCAGACATTGCTAAAATCTAATCAGACATTATATAACGGAAACACCCCACAATACAACGAATATTGAGCAGAAAGGCTGGACTTTTATGAGTCCAGCCTTTTTGTTTTCAGACTTGATCCTTTTTTCTGCGCGCATTGTCAGCTTCTACCGAGCACTTCCAAGCCTTATTGAGTCCTTTTTTTGCTCTTACACTGCTTACAGCACAGCCGACAGCTTCGTAAAGAACTTCCGTACCGCAGCAATCAGCGTGATAGTCAACTGCATGCTCTGCGCTGATACCGATAGAACCTGCTGTCTCGGCTGCGTCGATATTGGCTCCGAGGAATACAAATTCCCAGCCCTTTTCCTCCTGCACTTTTTCAATGAGCTTCTTAACGTCCTTGTGGCTGTACTTTCTGCTGGCATTTTCCATACCGTCAGTCGTAATGACAAACAGTGTCTTTTCGGGAACATCCTCTTCACGGGCATACTTATGGATATTGGCAATGTGATGAACCGCATCACCTATTGCGTCAAGAAGTGCAGTACAGCCTGACGGAACATAATCTCTGTCTGTAAGCTTTGGAACATCTTCCAGCTTCACTCTGTCATGTATTACTTTGGAGCTGTTGCTGAAAAATACGGTTGAAACAAGAGCCTCACCCTCTTCTTTCTTCTGCTTTGCTATAAGAGAATTGAAGCCGCCGATAGTATCAGCTGTAAGTCCGCTCATTGAGCCGCTCTCGTCAAGGATAAATACCAGTTCAGTCAAGTTCTTTTTCATGATAATACCTCCGTTTTGATGTTTTTTTCGGAACCGCTTTCACGTTTCCTTTACTGTAATTACAGTATACATCATTACGGAGGTATTTTGGTCGCTTCTGAGGCGACAAATCATGAACCTATGAGACTCTGGTCAAAAGCAAACAGTGCTTCGTTTATCTCATAGATATTATAATTGCTGCGTTCAATAAAATAGCGGATTATCAGGTCAAACTTCAGGCTGTCTGACAGAGCAAAGCCCGCTTTTTTCAGCAGTTCCTCAGTTTCACCGAGGTCAAGTTCAAGGGCTACTGCAAAAGCAACTGCGGTCTGCTTTTTAGGCTTGTAGTTCTTGTCACTGCGTATTTTTGAAAAGAGCTTGCGGTCAATATTGGCTTTTTTATAAGTCTCCACATCGGTCATACCTTTTTCGTCTATGAGTCGGAGCAGAGCTTCCGAAAAGGATTCATCATGGGTTTTCAGCATATTTTCAAGGTCGGCGCTGGTTTCACAGCAGATATCTTCTTCGGGCATGATATTTGCGGAGCTCTCTTTCATGCTTTCCTTTTTTCTGCCGAATAATCCAATTGGTTTTGCGCCTGCAAGCTGGTACGTTCCGATTACCGAGGCGCTGCCCCTGTTTCTCCTGTCACGGTCAGCACATTTCTTTGCGTAAGTGTCGCTTATATACTGCCTTATCTCGCCGACTATGCCTGAGCTGACCTCAAAGGAGTCCTTATCGAATATGACAAGTGTGATATCCATATCATTTTCGTCAAGGAAGCTTCTGAATTCGGAAACAGCCACATCAAGAGCCTTATCCTTCGGATAGCCGTATATTCCCGATGAAATAAGGGGAAAAGCCACGCTTTCACAGTCATTTTTCTTTGCAAGCTCAAGGGAATTCCTGTAGCATGAACGCAGGAGCTCTTCCTCACAGCGATCACCGCCGTGCCAAACAGGACCTACAGTATGTATGATATATTTACAGTCGAGAGCATATCCCTTTGTAAGCTTTGCTTCTCCTGTTTTACAGCCGCCGAGAGTTCTGCATTCCGCAAGAAGCTGCGGACCTGCCGCATGATGTATAGCACCGTCAACTCCGCCGCCTCCTAACAGCGATGAATTCGCAGCGTTGACGATAGCGTCGGCTTTGACCTTTGTTATATCGTTCCTTATAATTCTGAAAGGCATACATACAACCTCCCTTTCACTCTGATTTATAAAATTATACCATACCTGTCGCAGATTATCAATACTTATACATATAATGCGTAATATTACATAAAACAGGTATTTTAATCTGAAAGGATTATATAAGTGAAAGAGCTGTCAAGGCAGGCGATACAACATTATAAAAGCAGCAGTAGCATATATAACTACTGCTGCTTATGTCCTACTGCGTATAACAGTAATCGTCCGATCCGAAATAGTTTTTATCGGTCATAGTTCGGAATAATACCTGAGAAATTCTTCTGTACAGGCGGCTTTTGCCATTGGCGCGGACTGCCACACAAGCTCGCCCTCACATTCAAGGCTGAGCACATAGCCGTCGCACTGATTCCAGCCGTATAAAAGACATTCTCTGCCGTTATGGGAAAAGCTCAGCTCATCGTCCGAAATAACGGCTTTTCTGAGTTCATTCGTGCTCATGATTCATCTCCGTATATTCTTTCAGTTTTGCTTTAAGATACTCATATCTCTCACGTTTTTCTGCTTTTGAAAAATGTACTTCTCTGAACTGCTCGGGATTATCGGTATAGTCAAGTATTTCATCGCCGAACTGCTCGCTTGTAAGGTCGAATACCACATCTCCCACAACATTGTAGCAATGGTAATTTCCTTTTGGTCTGAGAACTCCGTAAACCTTTCCGCCGAAGATATCCTGCGCTAAAAAAGCGGTTACGGCGCACTGTCCGAGAGTCATATTCTCCTTGCTCCACTTGAAGCGCAGACGGGGAGCGCAAGTATACTCGCACCATATCTCCGCAAGGGCGTCATATAGCTTCTGCGGCGTATCTATGCCCTTGAAGTCATTATTTATCGGCGGTACCAAAGCGTTTTCCCAGCCGTAGAAATTATAGCTCATAATTCACCTCATATATACATTGCGTCCATTGCCGTGATATACTCAAGGGGCGGAACGAAAGTGCCCTTATGACGGTCTCCGCGATATACCTCTCTGCCGTGCTTGTAGGCGATGACCTGCGCCATTGGAAACGGTATCCAAACGCCGTCATCAAGGGGCTTTGTGGCGAAAATAATACCGCTTTCAAGCCTTTTGAAGCACAGCGTATTTTTCAGATTCTTATGTACATAGAGCATATCGCCGTCGTATATTATCAGATTCAGCTTGTTCCGCGGAGCGTTCTCCACTATGAAATGATTTACTATCTCAAAGCGTTCATGCTCCTTGGGAACAGCCCGTGAGATATGCTCATTCATATAGTCGAGAAGGGAAAGGAAGAAGCGCTCGGAGTCCGTATCCCCCTGCTGTGCGGCAGAATAACGGTGATTATGCCTGCTGTTGAAGATAGTCCCATTATGTATGAGAGTCCATTCTCTGCCCGAAATATCCTTTCCCGTGAATGGGTGGCAGTTGTTCTCGTTTATAGAACCGACGGTGGCAAATCTTATATGTGCGAGGAGGTTTTTCTGTGGGGCAAGACTATCTATCATATCGCCGAGAAAACTGCTCTCACTGGCGCAGACAGGCTCTTTCAGAATGACTCTGCCGACGTTTTCGTACATCATTCCCCAGCCGTGAGGATTGCTTCTGCTGTGAGCAAAAAAACTGCGCAGATAGTCCGATATATCCGTATTTTTTTCCGAAGTGAAGCCCAGAAGCTCGCACATTTATTTCACCGCCTTGTCTGATTATCAATTACTTTGCAGAAGCCGATACAATTGAGGTTTTGAAATGATTTCTGCCGAGTATTTTTTCTTTCTCAAATGCAATTATTTCAAGTGCCTTTTCGTTGTCCGAGAAATGCTTTTCCATTTCCTCGATGACCTCAAGTCCGCGCTCTAAAAGCTTTGTATCGGGCTCAAGAAGCGCCGCGTTTTTATGGTCGCGGACAGCCTTTTCCTGCAGCTCGGGAGTGAAGTCGAAATCTGCTTGCGAAAGCAGATAAAGTATAAGCAGATGAGCAAATTCAAGGTCTCTGCTGTCGATTCCGAGAGCTGCGGAGGGATTGAGGTCGAACATTCTCAGCTCAATGTGGTCAACGCCCTTTGCCGCAAGATTTTCAAGGGTATTCACGCCCTTCGGCTTCAAACGTATAGGCAGATACAGCTCGCTTGCGGAGTACAGTGAACCCGTCACAATATGCTTCTTGATACTGCCTGTGAACGTCTTTAAGCTCCTGTGGTCGAGTATGGGCAGGAATTTGTTCCAGTAGCCCCGTTTGCTGTTTCGCAGGGACGAATATTCACTCATAATTATACCGCTTTTTCCGTCTTTGTCAAGAGAGGCGTCATAATATGGGCTTGCCGCCGTAAGCAGCACCAGAAGCCAGCTATGCACCATAAGCTGCTTGTAAAGCCTGAGATAAAACTCGTCGCGGAATGTGTGGAAGTCCTCGTTATTTGTATTGAGCTCGCGGAGAAATTCCTCTGCAAATGAGAAATTGAAGTGTATCCCCGAGAAAAGCATGAGCTTTTTGCCGTATTTCTGCTGTAACACCTCACGGTATGCGCGTTTCGAGGAATGGTCGCCTGTGAAGTCTGCAATGGGTATATCCTCTTCGCTGTCAAAGTGCGGCGGATTGCTGTACAGCCATATGCTCTCGCCGTTTTTTGCAAGCTCCTCACGGGTTCTTTTGTCAAGCTCCGCAAGAGCTTCAACAGCCTCGTCAACGCTGTGGCAGACAGGAGTTACAAGCTCCACCTGATTCTCGCAGAAGTCACGGGTGATATGCTCGTCATTGCCGAAAGGGTGGGGAGTCTGAGCAAGTTTGCCCTGACCGTCCACACGGAGAGTTTCACGCTCAATGCCGAATTTTCCGCTGTAATAATATTTACTTGTGGTCATAAATATCACCTCAGATATCTGTAATTCTTACCTGCCGCACATTTTTTATCCTGCGGAGCCTGCGTGAAACAGCTTCATCTTCGGAAGCAGTCTCAAAGCAGATATCGGCAGTAAAATGCGAAACGAGGGTATTCTGTTCGTCTGTCACTACATTGGCTGTATGGGTTATGATATTGCCGTTAAGGCGTCTGATGACGTTGGATATTTCGCCTACAAGACCTATCCTGTCAATGGAAATCACTTCAATTCGCTTCATATTTATCAGCTCCTGTAAATAAAAATAGTCTGCCTCCGCGGCAGACTGTTTGCTTACAGGCAGAAAAAGCCTATGATACAGAAAGCACGGGGCTCGTTATACAAATATTCACTTTACACATATGTACCTGCATAACAAACACCTCCGTTAATGCATACCAATTTACTATGTTTATATTATACTATAATACGCATACTTTGTCAATAGGATTTCTGTGAATTAGTTATTGACTTTTACTCTTAGCGGCTATATAATCATATTATAACAAGCTGCAAGCCTGCTGTTCCTCGTCGAAAAGCTCGGTTACAGTCGGATCATCGCCGCATATCGGACAGGTCGGAACTCTTTTCGGCAGCTTTACTTTGCGCCATTCCATTTTAAGTCCGTCAAAGATAAGCATACTTCCTGTGAGAAGCTCCCCCTGACCTGTGATGAACTTCACGGCTTCAAGAGCCTGCATTGAACCGATCACTCCAGCCATTGCACCGATAACTCCTGCTTCGCGGCAGCTGGGGACTGCGTCCTTCGGCGGCGGAGCTTCAAATATACAGCGGTAGCAGGGACCTTTATCGGGGACGTATGTCATAAGCTGTCCCTCAAAGCGCAGGATACCTGCGTGACAAAAGGGCTTGCGTCCCAGCACACAAGCGTCGTTTATGAGAAACTTTGTGGGGAAGTTGTCCGCGCCGTCGATTATGAAGTCGTAATCCGCTATCATATCTGCGATGTTTTTGCTGTTTACGTATTCGTGATAAGTGATAACTTCAACATCGGGATTGAGGGCTTTTATGGTCTCAGCAGCGGAATGCACCTTTGTTTTGCCCACATCATCGGTTGTGTGTATTATCTGCCTTTGCAGGTTTGAAAGCTCCACGTTATCGCAGTCGGCAATGCCAATAGTTCCCACGCCTGCGGCTGCAAGGTACATCGCGGCAGGTGCGCCGAGACCGCCTGCGCCTATGATGAGCACCTTTGCGGCAAGGAGCTTCTTCTGCCCTCTTACGCCTATTTCTTTTAATGCGATGTGTCTCGAATAGCGTTCGAGCTGTTGGTCTGTTAAAGCCATTTTTGCCTCCCGAAAGGAAATTGATATGAAAAGTATAAATGCGGCGGATTTATCCGCTCTTGATATGGAAAAAGCGCTTCTTCTCGACATAAGAAGCCGCGAAGAATTTGAAAACAACGGTATAAAGGACTCGGTAAATGTGCCCTTTGACGAGATATCTACGGGACTATCAAAGCTCCCCAAGGACAAGCCTGTCTACGTGCTGTGCAGAACGGGCGACCTCAGCGAAGAAGTCGCCGAAATACTTGAAGACCGCGGATATGACGTATATAATGTGGAGGGCGGTCACGCCGCATATATCGTAAGTCTTGCAAGTGCCAAGCTGTAAATACAATTCCTACTTGTTTAATAAGTATAGCATATACACATCGGCTTTTCAAGGGTGTCGGGTATAGATTTTTCCTATAATATGCAATGGATTTTTCGCATTGGACAGACTTCTTTCTGCGTGATATAATAAAGTCACACCAAACGAAAGGAGCGGTGAAAATGAAAAACAGAATATCCTGTATGCTTGGTATGCTCCGCTCCATCGTCAGGGGGACAGACCGAATGTGCAGTACGGGACTATGTTAAAACGGAAACTACTTTTAGCTGAAGCATTTAGTGTATAACCTCCTAAAACAATACATTAAAATGAAATAAGAAAAAAGCTTCTTCTATAACGAAGAAAAACGCCCGAACTCAATCGTGGCACTCATATAGAAGTTTATGTTTTTTATGGGAGAAACCTTTCCTCAGTTCCTCGCTGTTTGAGGAAAATATTCAATAACATAATCCAGTCATCAAAAAACGGGAACAGCTAAAAACTGTTCCCGTTCCGTTTTATATCACTTGTTCTCCGCTGTGCAGGGCGATGAGTTTTTCTCCCATTATCTCTTTCATCAGCTCAAAGGCAGGCTCGCCCGTGCAGTGTCCGCTGTAAAAAACAGTGTTCAGCTTTGCAAGCTCACGAGCCGTCTGAACGATGACAGCCTTTTCGTCCTCGGTATGCTCGCCCTCACGCTTCATCATGTGGAATCCGCTGAGAACATAATCGGGCTCGCTGCTGAAAAGCTCCCTGTATCGGTCAAGGATATTGAGTATGCCGTTATGGGCGCAGCCCGACAGCAGCCAGCGCTTGCCGCTTTGCGTGATGACAAGGCACTGCTCGTGGGCGAAGTCGTCCTCGACTTTTTCGCCGCTGCGCAAACAGGACAGCTTTCTGTTGCCCTGCGGGTAGCACCTTCTGCCTGTAACTCCGCTGAACAGGAACAGCTCGTCGTCAAGCCGCACATCGCCGTCTATGAGCTGAACATTCGGCAGTTTGAGAATATCCGTGTCAATACCGATGTAGCGCTCACCGTTGTAGTGAGGTTCTGCGGCGGACCTCTGCATGATTATCGCTGCTTGGGGATTCAGCTTTGCAAAGGGCAGGATACCCCCCGAATGGTCGTAATGACCGTGGCTGAGTATAACTGTATCAACAGCGGTCAGGTCAACGCCGAGGGCTTCCGCATTCTTCACAACTGCGTCAGTCTGCCCCGTATCAAGGAGCAGTCTGTGCTTTTCAGTCTCGATATATATCGAAAGTCCGTGCTCGGCTATGCAGCTTTCGTTTGCGGAAGTATTCTCCACAAGGGTGATTATCTTCATCAGTGGTTACCGCAGGAGTGGCTGCCGCAGCCGTGGTCTCCGCAGGAATGACCTTCGCCGTGTTCGTGGTGGTGGTCACAGGTAGGATTTGAATTCTGTGCAAGCGTCTGTGCAAGAAAAGCCTTTACAGCTTCGTCGGCACTGCCCATATTGCCGCCGTAGAGAGCGATACCTGCCTCCTGCATAGCCATTTGTGCGCCTCCGCCGATACCTCCGCAGATAAGCACATCAGCCTGCGCATTCTTGAGGAAACCTGCAAGAGCGCCGTGACCTGCTCCGTTTGTGCCTACGACCTGCTCGTTTATTATCTTTCCGTCGGCGATATCATAGAGCTTGAACTGCTCTGTTCTGCCGAAATGCTGGAATATCTGTCCATTTTCATAGGTAACTGCGATTCTCATGATCTTGCTTCCTTTCTGAGTTATCTCCTCCGAGATAGTGTTGTCAAGCGTGTAATTTCCGCCCGAAATGACGATGCGTCTGCCCTCCACCAGTGCGGCGGCGAGTTTCTTTCTTGCGCTGTCGTATATCGCCGTGACAGTAGTCCTTGCGACGTTCATCTCAGCGGCGCACTGCTCCTGAGTTTTTCCCTGATAGTCTATCAGACGTATGGCCTCAAACTCGTCAAGGGACATAGTTACCGTATCGTTTGCGGTATCATGCTCGGGAGCAAAGCTCCAGTAATCAGGGTAACAGCATATACGGCGCGATTTCTGAGGTCTTGGCATAGGCGCATCTCCTTTCTGACTTATGTCAATTATATCACGGTTTTTGACTTATGTCAAGTATAAATATAGCAGTCATTACTCTCATGACCAACATATATTATTAAACGCCCTGTCTGTTGTTATACAGGCAGGGCGTTCAATTATTTCACAGTAAATTTCAGCATATTCCATGAACGCGGAACAAGGCTTACCTCTCCGCTTATTTCCTGCTGAACAGGTGATACCGCATCAGGCTCGTCCGCACTGTTGCAGCGTTTCATATCTTCATCTGTCAGAACTGTATGAGATACAAGGCTGTATCCCTCAAATCCGCTGAGTTCAAGCACGCAGCTCTCATCAGCCGAGCGGTTTACCGCAAACAGCGTGATATCGCTGCCGTTTGCTGCTGCGATACAATCGACATACGGCACATTGCTGTGATTCTTTGTATCATAGGTACCGCATTCGCAGACAGTACGCAGAGCCTTTCCCCTTCCGTTCACCGAACAGTGAAGGAACGGATAATAAATTGTCTGCATCCACAGTCTGCCGCCTGTCTCGGTCATGATAGGTGCGATAACATTGACAAGCTGTGCAAGACAAGCTACCTTGACTCTGTCGCAGTGTCTCAGAAGCGTTATCAGCAGACAGCCTACAACAAGTGCGTCCTCAACGTTAAAGATATCCTCTAAAAGGGGCGGAGCTATCTGCCATGGCTTTACCTGCTTATCCTGCTCCTTGCTGTGGAACCAGATATTCCACTCGTCAAAGGAAAGCTTTATCTCCTTATCGGACTTCTTCTCCGCTTTTATCTCGTCACATATATTCGCAGTATCTATGATGAACTGCTCCATATCCATTGACGACGCAAGAAAATCATCGGTGTCATCATCTGTGTTGCCATAGTAGCTGTGCATGGAAAGGTAGTCCACATGGTCATAGCACTCACGCAGCACAGTTCTTTCCCATTCGCCAAATGTAGGCATAGTCGGTGCTGAGCTGCCGCAGGCGACAAGCTCTATGGTAGGATCGGTAAGCTTCATAAGCTTGGCTGTCTCACAGGCAAGACGTGCATACTCCTGCGGAGTTTTATGTCCTATCTGCCATTCGCCGTCCATCTCGTTTCCAAGGCACCACAGCTTTATGCCGAAGGGCTTCTCAAAGCCGTTTTTTCGGCGCAGATCAGCATAGTATGTATCTGTGTCAAGGTTGCAGTATTCAACGAGGTTTCTTGCATCTTCAGCGCCGCGGGTACCGAGGTTCACTGCCATATTTATTTCAGCGCCTGCACGCTTTGCCCACTCCTGAAACTCGTCAATGCCAATTTCATTGGTCTCGATACTGTTCCATGCGAGCTCCAGCTTTCGCGGACGCTTTGCCCTGTCGCCGATACCGTCCTCCCAGTTGTAGCCTGATACGAAATTACCGCCGGGGTAACGTACAACAGGTACATTCAGGGACTTTACCAGTTCCAATACGTCCTTGCGGAATCCCATATCGTCAGCGGTCTCATGTGTCGGCTCATAGATGCCGCCGTAGACCGCCCGTCCGAGATGCTCGATAAAAGAGCCGTATATTCGGGGATCGATGTCACCGATAGTATCCAAGGTATTGATTGTTATTTTTGCTTTCATAGCTTAAACTCCAGATCTTATTACGTAATCTTTGATAGCACAGGCTGTTTCTTTACAAACAGTATGCTTCATTAATACCCCAAAAATACGTTTTATCAGCCCTTTACAGCACCTGCTGTAAGACCGTCAACGATCTTGTTGGAGAATGCACAGTAAACTACTATAGTAGGAATGAGAGCGATCACAATAGCCGCAAACATCTGTGAATAGTTAGTAGCGTGCGGTCCGACAAACTTTGACAGCGCTACGGGAAGCGTCTTCTTGGCGTCATCTGAGATGAATACCATAGCCATAAGAAGCTCGTTCCAGTTGCCGACAAAGGTCATAAGTCCCGTTACAAAAAGACCTGTCTTACTGAGGGGCAGACATATTTTGAAGAATATCTGGAAGATATTCGCGCCCTCCATACAAGCGCATTCGATAAGCTCATTGGGAAGTCCCTTAAAGAAACCTGTCATAATGAATATGGTTATCGGAAGCGAGCAGGTAAGATAAGGAAGTATAAGTCCTAAAAGTGAATTTGAAAGGCCTAATTTTGAAAATCTTGTAAAAAGCGGGATAAGTACGCAGTGTACAGGTATCATCATACCTGTAAGGAAATATGTCATTGCAAGCTTTGCACCCTTCCAGCGCAGACGGGCAATGGCAAATGCCGCCATAGAACCGATGAGAGAGCTGAGTACCAGAGTGACAATACATATAATGAACGAGTTAAGTGTGGATATTCCAAGCTTTCCTGCCGTCCATGCAATGGAATAGTTTTCAAATGATATTTTTTCGGGAAGTGCAAAAGGTGCGGTAAATATCTCTTTATTGGTCTTGAACGATACGTTCAGCACCCACAGAAGAGGTAATATGTAGGTCAGGCATATCAGTATCAGGAACACATATAAAGCTATCTGTATACCCGATATCTTTTTCTTGGAGGTCAGATCCGATTCAGCTTTATATACTTTTGAATAGCTCATTAGACTATACCTCCTTACATCTCGTACTGTTCGGTCTTTACGACCTTATTGATAAACAGTGTTACCAACAGACAGAGTATAAGCAGCACTACGCCTATAGCACTTGCATATCCGTATTTGAAGTACTTGAACTGCTGATAGAGGTGAGTCGCAAGGACCTCTGTTTTGTGGTTCGGTCCGCCTGTAGTCATATTCCAGATAAGGTCAAAGAACTTCAGCGAGCCTATCGCATTGAGAGACATGGCTGTAGCTACCATGGGCTTTATCAGAGGAAGTGTTATGTATCTGAATGTCATGGGCTTTGTACAGCCGTCGATATAGCTTGCCTCCATGAGAGACTTGCTTATACCTGATATCTGAGCCATGTAAAGCATCATTGACTGACCTACGAACTGCCAGAGGGAAACAAAAGCGATCATCCACATAGGTAGAGGGATAGTGCCCTTTGTAGACATCAGCCAGAGAGGCGGATTCTCAACGCCCCATTTCATAAGGAGCTGATTGATACCGAGCTTAGGTCCGAATATGAACAGCCACAGCAGACCGAGAGCAGCCGATGAAAGTACGCAGGGAAGATAGATTATGTTCTTGAACAGATTTCGTCCTTTTTTGATGTTTGTGAGGATAGCTGCATAGATAAGACCTACGAGAAGCTGTGACACACAGGAGAAAACGAGGAAAAACATCGAGTTCTTGAGGGCAATGCCGAATGTCTTATCGTGAAGCAGATTCTTGTAATTATCAAATCCGATAAAAACAGGTTTTGTCATGCCTTTATAATCACATAATGAATAATACACCGACTGAATGATCGGTATAAAAAGCACCAGTGTGAACAAAAGGAATGCAGGAAGCATGAAAACAAGGAGTGCTTTCTTGTTTCTAAGCATTTTTTCCATACTGGAACAACTCCTTTCAAAAATACTAAGGGTAGAATATATTGAAAACAAAATAGGGGCGCAGGGTTCGCGCCCCTATATGTTTTCGAAATCAGTCAGAAATTACTTTCTGCAGTTTGCTTTGTAGTAATCCTCCATGTCCTTTGCAGCCTCTGATGGCTTCATATCGCCGAGGAATACAGCAACCATGGTATCGTCGAAATGAGCGCCTGTCTCTGTTGTAGGAAGTGATTCGTTATAGAAACCGAATGTACCCTTTGCTCCCTTGAATACGTCCATAACGTATGAGAGCTGCTTAGGAGCTACAGATGGATCATAATCAACATTTGTTACAGGGATCTTACCACCCTTTTCAGCAGTGTACTTCTGAGCTGTATCGTCTGTGAAGTACTTGATAAGAGCTGCTGCACCGTCAGGATTCTTTGAAGTTGAGCTCATGCAGAGTGAGTCAGACTTAGCGATTATTCTGTCAACGCCAGGGAACTGGAATACGCCGCACTTGGACTCAAAATCAGGGTTAGAACCGTTTATCTGAGCGATTACCCATGAGCCCTGGATAAGGATAGCAGCTTCCTCGTTGTAGAAATTAGCTGTAGCAACGTCGTTTGTATCGCCTGCTGCTGTTTTCTGGAAGTACTTGGATAATTCAACAAGCTTGCTTGCAGCGCTCTCGAGCTTTCCGTCCTCCCATGAAGCAGAACCGTCAGCCAGCTTAGCAAGCTCTACGCCCTCAGCCTCACAGAGGTAACCTGCTACCATTGAGAGGCACCATGCAGTACCTGCGGAAATTGATATAGGAGTATATCCTGCGCTCTGAAGCTTATCGCAAGTCTCTATCATCTCGTCCCAGTTTGTAGGAACCTTAGCGCCTGCCTTCTCAAACATCTCTGTATTATAGAAGCAGCAAGCAGCCGCAGTGTTCAGCGGAACAGCATATATCTTGCCGTCGTATGTCTGCTGTGTGAATACAGCGTCGCTTGTGAATGTATCCTTCCAGCCGTCCTTGTTGAGGTAGTCATCAAGGGGAGCTGCAACGCCGGGCTCAACATAGTCAGTGAGCTGTGGTCCGGGGCTTACGATGAATACGTCAGGTGTATCACCTGCTGCAACAAGAGCATTAAGCTTGTTATAGTATTCTTCAAGGTTTGTTGTGATAGGCTTTACGTGATACTTGCCCTCATTATCCTTGTTGAATCTCTCGATAGTCTCCTTGTAGCCGAGTGAGATAAGGTCCTCAGTAGCATCAAGGTCATCCCAGAACATCCATGTGAGCTCCTGAACATCGCTCTTCTTTCCTGAGCCGGAGCCGCTGCCGTTACCGTTGTTTGCAGAACCATTGGATCCACCTGAACTGTTACCGCAGCTTCCAAGTGTAGTAGCGAACATTGCTGCTGTCATAATTGTTGCTAAAATTCTTCTTTTTTTCATTTCTCTTACCTCCTGGTTAAGTGCCGCCGCTGCATATCAAAAATATTATACCATATGCTGCACGGCAAAGTTCTTACGGTTTTACCGAATACGATCTGGCATCACTTTGATGCTCTTTGTAAATTTTACCATATTATATACAACTTGTCAATAAATATCTGTAATAAAGGCAAAAAAAGATAAACAGGCAGAAAATTTCATGCAATTATAGCAAAAAATGGTTAGAAAAGCCCAAAATTTAACCTCTTTGTAACGCTTTTTTAATAAAATTTACCCTATTTTTTAATAAATCTTTACTGACATTATACGCTCATTTCCCCATAATCATTCCAGAATGAACGAACCAAGGGACAGTGAACAAAGGTCAGAGCTGCCTTTTTCCTTGAAAGTGAACCATATAGCGTTCACGCCGTCGGGTATCCTGATATCAGCAGTATACTTCTTCCATATATTGCTGTTGTCGATCTCTATCTCGCCAAGCTCTTCACCGTCCCATGCAGTCTTGACCACGAAAGAGCCATTGCCGTAGCCGCGGGTTGTAATGCTGACCTTGGTTATGCCCTTGCAGTCGAAGTACTTGAAACCTATATTTGTACCGTCCTTGATATTATAGATGTAACCTGTCTCCTCATCACCGTCCCTGCCGTCCTGCACTATACGGGGCGCATTGAGGTCGCCGATATATAGCTCGGGCTTCCTGCCGAAGATATTGCAGGCAATATAAGCAGGATATTCGCCTCTGCCCTCCAAAGGTCCGCCGTTGAGACCGCAGGAGGTCATCTCAGCCTGCATGAAGCTTCCGTCGGCATTGAGCGTGAGCTTCTCCGCACAGCCCTGTCTGGAGAACCATGTGCCGTTGGTATGTCTGTGATAGAAGATATACCACTCGCCGTTTATCTCGATAATACTGCCGTGATTGTTTGCTCCGCGGCTTGCAGGCATATCCGCAGGCTTATAGGTGCCGATATGCAGGTCGGTGTTGCTGACCAGTACGCCGCCGTATCTGAAGCCGCCGAGAGGTTCATCGCTGACAGCATAGCAGAGCTCGTGCATGACCTCGGAAGAGTATATGAAATAATACTTTCCGTTCACCTTGCGTATGGACGAAGCCTCGAAAAAGGCGTGTCCCTCGAACTCGGTGCCTGCGCTGTAACAGGTGCCCGAAACCACTGCCTGCGGCTCGGTAATGACGGTCAGCATATCCTTATCCAGTGTGACCGCCTTTGCGCCTGTTCTGGACTTGTCGCCCTGCGGACAGAATCCGCTGTACATATAGGTCTTGCCGCCCTCGGTGATAACTCCCGGATCGAACTGTGGCTCGTCACCCTCTCTCTCTCCGAGACGAGTGCCGTCAGGATAGTGTACATAGCCGTAGAACTCGTACTTTCCCGCAGGCTCGTCACATACCGCAACAGACATAACGCCCACCTTGTCGAGGACATAGTAGAGGTAGTATCTTCCGTCGGGACCAACAGTAACATCAGGTGCATAAAGGCACATATGACCGTCCTTATTGAGCGGATCGGCGTTTCTGGGATAGATAACGCCCTCATAGCGCCAGTTTCCCAGATCGTCAACGGGGGCTGACCAGCAAACATAGTCGCCCATACAGAACACATAGCCGTTCCAGAGGTCGTGAGAGCCGTAGATGTATACGCGGTCGCCGAATACATAGGGCTCGCCGTCGGGGATATACTCCCAGCTTGGGAGATAGGGGTTGAATGCCTGTTTCTTACTCATAATATGCCTCCTTATTTCGTTTTGTCCAGCAGGAACCTGACAAGTCTGCTCTGCTCGACAGACGCCTTAGCTCCGTCACTGGTGAACAGCATTTCACTGCGGTCTGTATCGGTATAGGGCTTCCACTGTGGAAGCTTATTCCCGTTGATATCAAAGCCGTTGGGGTTTCCCGTCTTTATGAAATTAGCCCAGTAATCGCACATCTGCCTTGCAAGGTCGTAATGCCTGCCCTCAAAAGGTCTGGTGCATTTTGCCAGCGTCTCAAAAAAGAACCATAGGTCCACCGAATGGAATGTACCTGCGTTATCTTCTCCCGGGATATCAGGGATAAAACGGTAGTAATAGCAGTTTTTCGGCTCATTCTGACTGTTTTCGCCAAGAAAAGCCGCTTTTGTACCAAGCTCGGGAGCTGAAACAGGCGCATATCCGAATTCCGTCCTGACTCTTGCTTCTGAAAGCGCCAGAAACTCCTCAGCCCTGCCGCCGAAGTACTCCTTTGCCTTTTCTGCCAGTCCGTCATCATCTGACGCATTGATGAACTCCATGAATTCGTCCCCTGTATTGCCGCCCATAACGGGCACACGGATACGTGTGCCGTTTCTGAAAGCCGCCATGGGATCCTGCGTGCAGAAGCGCCCGTCCTGCACTATGGTAAAGAACATCTCGCCCTTATTGCGGAGCTCGGAATACTTGCTGCGGATATAGTCTGCGTCAAGGCGCCTTGCCTCTTCAAGCGTCTTTACGCCCAGATACTCGAAGAGCCTTTCGCCCTTTTTGCCTGCCTGTTCAGGACTCTGGGGCAGAAAGAAGTCATTGACCTCATAGGGCGAGCCGAACATTCCGCTCATGACAACCGCCCTCTGGAAATCGCCCTCGTTGTCCCTGCAAGCCATTTGTGCCATTACACTGCCGCCGCCTGCGGACTGTCCTGCTATGGTTATATTATCGGGATTGCCGCCGAAATTGGCGATATTACGGCGAACCCACCTGAGACCTGCCTGCTGGTCGAGACTGCCGAAATTGCAGGGAGCGTCAGGCTGCTCCCTTGTCAGCTGAGGGTGGCAGAGAAATCCAAAGGCGCCAAGGCGGTAATTCACGGTAACTACGACGATATCTCTCCTCGCAAGGCGTTCGCCGTCAAACTCCATTTCGGCGGTATAGCCCCACTGAAAAGCTCCGCCGAAAAACCATACAAGTACGGGCTTACGCTCGTCTGCGGACTTTGCATTTGTCCATATATTAAGGTAGAGGCAGTCCTCGCTCATGGGAATATCGGGATCGACGTGCCATTCACGGCAGTATATATCGTCGCCTATGCCGGGGGTATCCTGAACGGATATAGGCGCGAACTCAAAGCATTCGCGGACGCCCTGCCAGTTTTTTGCAGGCTGCGGAGCCCGCCAGCGGTTCTCACCCACAGGTGGAGCGGCAAAGGGTATGCCCTTGAATGAGGTTATCCTCGGGTCTGCTGCAGGCAGTCCGCGCACCTGTCCGTTTTCGGTATTTGCTGTCCTTAGCATGGTATCATCTCCTTTATTATGGAATAGTTCCTGTTATACTGAAAACATTTTAACATTAAATAGTAAAAATTGCAATACAAAACGTGCGCATATCTGACCAATTTTTAATCTGACAGGCTCATGGAGCTGATAAAACATCAAAACGCCGATATTCCCGAGGAAATATCGGCGTTGGTATTGATTGTCCTGCTTATTCGTCCTTTTTATCCTGCTCTTCAGCAAGCTTGTCAAGGTCTTCAAGCTTTTCGGTCTTGCCATTTTTTCCAGCCTTTACGAGGACTTCATTGATATCTCCGACAAGTGCGATGATATCGTTGATGGACTTATTGATAGTCTCTGAGCTCTCGTTTGTGGTGGTAACATTATCATCGAGGGCGCTGAATGCGTCGATAGTTGTTTCAAGGATAGATGTGAGCTGTGATACGCTGTCTGCGTCCATAGTGGAGTTATCGTTACAGAAGGTAACAACGTTTTCGAGAAGGTCCTTAACTACGGCAGCTCTCTCGCTGGTAGCTGATGTGGACTCGCCGATATTCTCCATATTATCGGTAATATTTGCAACATTCTCCTTGAGCTTGTCAGAAAGTGCGAGGACTTCCTCGGTTATCTCGGCAAGCTTCTCGTTCTGTCTGTTCAGTACGGAGTGTCTTGCAAGGAGCACTGACTTCGCATGAACGATACAGTTATCGGGAGTATTGAGACCTCTGTATATAGCGATAGCCATATCGCGGCAGGTGTCATATCCGCAGGCATGACAGTCGTAGGAGCGCTCCTCCTCGGTATGCATACCCATTTTCTCGAATATAGGCTGGAGCTGATTGATATTTGGGATAGGTGACGGCATAGAGGGCTTGTAGTTTCTCAGGAAGTCAGCTACGCGGAGCTCGTCATCGAATTTCTTGAAGAGCTTGTCGTCGCCTCGTCCCATGATACCGCCTGACTTACGGCGGCCCTTAGCCTCGTTTTCGATAGCTCTCATAGTTGTCATAGCATCGAAAACTGTCTGCTTTGTGCCCGAAGCAGGTCCGATATTACATCCGAACTCACATGAGAGAACGTCGAATATTCTCGGGTGCTTTGACTCAGGCATTCTGCTGTACATCTCTATCTCGGAATAAACCTTGTGTACGCCCTCTGAGTTGGTGATGTTAAGGTCGGGATCGTGGAGCCACATATTGTCTCTGAGTCCGCCGGGACGTGAGTAGATAGCGCCCATCTGTCCCTGAGGCTCGTCGAACTTGTACTCATAGTCCTCAGAGGTGTCTATAGCGATATTGATATCGTTTCTGTCGAAGTATTCAAGGAGCTTCTTGATAGTAACGTTGTACTCAAAGAGCTCTGTATCCTGTGCCTCATACTTCTCAGCGATACATGGAGAAATGAGAGCGATAGGATTGTTTCTTCTCAGGTACTTCTTTATGTAGATAGCACTGCACGCAACAGGGCTGTGGATAGGTGAAAGGTTCTGTAAAAGCTTAGGCTGGTACTTTTCTACGTACTTTACGATAGCAGGACATTGCTGAGTAACGATATTGCCTATCTTGTCCTGATCCATAGTTCTGACATGAGCCCATGTGCAGATATCAGCACCGAAAGAAACGTCGAATATAGTACAGCCCTGCTTCTTGAACCAGTCAAGAACGCCCTTCCACTTTGTGGGCAGAACTGTCTTTATAGCAGGAGAAGCCATGATTATAAGCTTTTCCTTGATGATATCGGAAATACAATCGTCGGTATCGTCGATATAGTCTCTTGCTCCGTGAGTACACTTCTTTACGCACTCGCCGCAGCCGATACACTTGTCATGGTTTACCATGGTTATGAAACGTCCGTCCTCAAGCTGCTTTACGATATTAGCCTCGGGAGCCGGACATTCTCTTACGCAGGCATTACAGCCGACGCACTTTTCGGGTTTTACAATGATCAATTCACTCATATTATATAAACTCCTTACGACATTAAAAAATCAAACATTACTTATTCTTAAGAGAATTTGCCTTTGCTGCCAAAGCTGCAAGGTCAAGCTTGCCGCCCTTTTTCTCGCCGTTCTGCGGCTTTTCGGCATTATCCCCTTCGGAATTTTCAGAAAAACTCTCATCTTCCTTATCACTCTTGTCGTCTTTCTTGCTGCCGATCGAGTCAGCCATCTGCTTGAGCTTATCCAGCTCCTCCTGCTTTTTGCGCTTATCCTCGTCGTTATGTATCTTTTCTGAAAGAGTCATCGGTTTTTCGGGTATATCAGGCTGTACAGCCTCGGGTATCTTGAATACGGGAACTCCGCCCTGCTTAAGAGCCTCCTCGGTCTTGTTAAGGCAGTCGTCAGCCTCTACCAGCTTTGTGACGCCCACATTACGGAAGCCTTCAAGGGCGTCTCTTACCTTGGCCATGTGCATTTTGAGGGTATTTACGTCCTCCAGCACAGAAGCTCTCAGGTTATTTGAAGCCGCGCTCATCTGATCGGCTTTTGTCTGTGCCTCTGCGATAGTCTCGGCAGCAGTTCTCTCCGCCTCGAAGATTATCTGCTGAGCCTCTACGTTTGCGTCCGAGACGATATTCTCAGCCAGCTTTTTTGTCTGGAACTCTATTTCCGCAGCCTTAGCCTTTGCAGTGCCCTCCAGCATGGAAGACGATTTCTGCGCCTCGATGAAGACATTGCTCAGCGCCATAGCCTCGTCCTGAGCCATGAGAGCCGCGCACTTTGATTCGGTAGCCTTGAGCTTATCTTTAAGTTCAGCTATCTCGTCGTTAAGGTCTTTTACCTGCTGAACATATTTCTCATTCTCGTCGTCAGTAGCCTTTAGCTTCAAGTTAAGGGTATTATTCTGGACCTGCACCTGTGTGAGCTTTGCACGCTCTTCTGAAAGCACGGCTTCGAGAGCCTTTTCCTCGTCTGTTCCTTTTTTATAAGCTTCAAGCAAAAGCTTAGTCTCTCTTAGCTCGTTTCTCAGGTCATGCACCTGCTCGTTGAGGTACTCCATGCGTCGTATAACAGATTCTTTTTCATATCCGCCGAAAGTGACTGTTTTAATAAATCTTGTTTCTGCCATATCAATATCCTCCTTGAACCACCCGACCGAAACCTAAGTCTGCGCACTTATCGAGTATGATATAGTAATATTATACACCAAAAAGACAATATAGTCAATAAAAAAACTGCACAAAAAACAGGGCGGTTTTATGTAAACCGCCCAATATATGTCAACTGATGATCTGTCTTTGGCTTTTAATCGTCTTCTCCCAGTATTTTCTGTACCTCTTCATTATAATATAAGCCCAGATCAAAGAGCTTATCCGCCTGTTTACGGGTTATAATGCCGCGGTCAGTAAAGACGAACTGTCCGTGCTGACGCTCCTTGCCGTTCCATGAGTCTATTACCTGAAGCCAGCCTTTTTTATCAAGAGCGGTCTCGGGAAATCTCATATCGGGGTAGAATTTCTGGGCTATCATCTTGGCGCACTTTGCATGATTGGTAAATGCACAGGAGTAGGTATCGCCCTCGGGAGATATCCAGCCCAGCTTGAAATCGGGGGAATTCTTGGCGAACATATCCTCAAGCTCCAGGGGAGACTCCTTGTCTGTTTCCACCACCTGCAAAAAATGGGGATCGTTCTCACGGAATCTGAAATAGCCGCCCCTGCCGTCGAAAACCACGGGGAGCTGTTCCTCGGTTATGATATCCTCAAAGCCTGTGCCTTCAAGAGCTTCTAAAGTATCAGCGTACTGATAGCAGTACTTTCCCGTAGCCGATCTGTACACTGCGAACTTTTTCACTCTTAACACCTGCCTTTCATAAATATCCGTGTGTGTATATTTTACCACCTTTCCAATTATATGTCAATCTTTTTTACCCAAAAGGTGCAAAAAAAGCGGCTGTCAATGCTGACAGCCGCAGTTTTTTACTATAATTTAGATATTCATTACAGTAGTTATCATGTTACCGCCGTTCATCTTAGCGTTTCTCATAGCTGTATCGAGCTTAACGAGAACGGAGTTGACGTTGAGGCAGTCGCCCGGCAGGTAGTGGTAAACAGCGCCTGAGCATGGGAGCTGAACCGTAAGGTTGAGCACCTCGTATGGGCTGCTCATTACACGCTGGATATTCTGTGCAATACCTGTTGCCTGGCTCTCTGAGATATTCTTGTTGAATACGAAGCAGAACTCGTTACCTGTGATATTGTAGATCTCTGCAACATCGCTGAACTCCTGCTTGAGTCTCTCGGAAACAGATGCGAGGTACTCATCACCGAAGTCATAGCCGTAGGTATCGTTGATGCTTCTGAAGTTATCCATATCGAATACAGCGATCTGGAATCTGCCTGATTCAAGTCTGTCGCTGAGGTCGTTATCAAGAGCATAACGGTTCTTCATACCTGTAAGAACGTTCATAACAGCAAGGTCGCTTGCCTTCTGACGTGTATTCTTGAGCTTTGCATCGACCTCTGCAAGCTTCATCTCTCGCTCTTCCAGTTCCTGTCTTGCCTTCTTTGCTCTTCTTGCGAACAGCCATACAGCAAGCTCAGCGAGGATAGCGATTATCATCATGATAGTCATGAGGAGGTAGGACTTTGCAGTATTCTTTGCATTCAGCTTTGCGCTGTCCATATTAACTATATCGATAGTAGATGTAAGCATCTCTGAAGCTGTGACCTGAAGCGGATAAAGTTCAAAGTTCATGACATCTGTCATAGCGTCCTTATCACCTGACATAACCGTACCTGTACCGAGACCTTCAAGTGTCTTCTTATAGGTATCGATCATTGCCTTAGCGTAGCTGTATCTCTTTGTGACCTCGGGAGATAAGCCCTCGATAGACTCGAACTGTGCCTCAGCGTCCTGAATATTTGCATACAGACCGTCTGTCTGAGCGATGAGAGCCATAGGACTTCCAACGCCTGCAGCGATACTCAGTGAGTTCTGGTTGAGCTCTGAAAGATAGCTGTTGATTCTGTTAAGAGAATTCATACAGGTCGATGTCGTCTTTGAGGTCTTCATATTGCTCGAATAGATATTCTCAACGAGGAGCGTATTGATTATATAAATGACAGCGATAAGGATAGCAGCGAAAACATATCCGCCCGAACCTTTTTTACTTGAAGCTTTTGCCATACTTATCCACCTCCATTATAATTTTTCGGAATATTTATCAGGATACAGGAGAAGCTGTTTATACTCTTCATTCATGTTTCCTGCATTTACGAATGTAACGCCTGTATCCAGCTGAGGAGCTGTGCCGCCTCCCTGAACGTGCTGCTTAGCGTATCTTACACCAACGTAGCCGATGATGTATGGGGTCTGAAGGATAACACCATCGAGAACGCCTCTTCTGATGTAGGTAAGCTCTTCCTCGTCAGAGTTATAGCCAACAATTGTGATCTTGCCTGAAAGACCGAGCTCTTCAACAGCTGCGCAAACACCCAGTGTTGTGTTTGTATTTGTTGCGAAGAGGATAGAGAAGCCGTTTCCGTCTGTTCCGAGGAGCTTCTTTGTAGCTTCCTTTGCTTCATCTACTCTTGAGCAGCGATCTGTCTGTACAAAGTTCTTCTTTATCTGTGCCAGCTTACGCTCGCCTTCAGCCTTGACCTCTGCCTCGTGCTGTGCAACAACTCGCTCAGCCTTTTCGAGCTCTGTAAGGTCCTCTTCATTTACATCAGCTGCCTGCTCACCCTGAGCACCCTGTGCACCCTGAGCGCCTGCCTGAGCTGCCTGAGCGCCTGCCTGTGCCGCCTGTGCACCTGCCTGAGCTGCTGCGGCAGCGTCGCTGCCCTGAACGCCTGCGGGAGGACCGCCCTGAACGCCTGCGGGAGGGCCGCCCTGTCCGCCTGCTGCTGCGAGAGCTGCATACGGATTCTCCTCAGGTACCTCGATACCATTGGCCTCTGCAATTTTATTTGTCATTCTGGTTATAAAGCCGTTGATACGGTTCTCTGCTGTACCTGCGGTATGTCCTATGATACCGATCTTGCCAACATTTGCAAGGTCGCCGCCCCTGTTCTTATAAGCAGCTATTGCATTCTTAGCAGCAACGGTACCACCGTCAGACCCTGACGAACCGATACGTGAAGCAAGCAGTTCGTTCATTGAAGCATCAATCTCCGAGTTGATAACAACTACCTTGATACCGCTGTCGATAGCCTTTGTAAGAGCCTCGTTAAGATCCTTTTCACTGTTAGGAGCTATTACGATAGCCTTTGCCTTTTTGTTTATAGCGTCATTGATAGCGGCGATCTGTGTAACGTAGTCGTTATCACCGTCGGCAACGGTATATACCATATCATAGCCGAATTCGTCGCAGGCGTCCTGAGCGCCCTTCTTTACGTCGTCCCAGAAACTGAGCTGCTGCTTAGTGATAACAGCGATCGTTCCGCCACCGCCCTGTGAACCGGGAGGGCCTGTCTGTTTCTGTCCGCAGCCACCTGTTACGAGCATTGCAGCAGCAAGTAAGCCTGCTGCAGCTGACTTGAACGTACTTCTTTTTTTCTTGTTCATATGCTGAACCTCCTTATTGATCAATTATACCTGAAACCGCCGCAGGATATCTGCTTGATATTCCATTTACATCCTCATATCATGGAACTTATGAGCGTGCGACATTACCCCTGTCAGGCTATAGATTGATATCCATAACATATTCTAACACATTTTTATCTGAATTTCAACAACAATTTGTAAAAACATCATTCGCGCGATATACAAAAATATCAAATTATTTGTATGCATTTTAAACAATTTTATACGACGGGTTTATTCCACAAATAAGTATACAAATATTGGCTCAGCCAATTTCGAGAATAATATTTTTTCCCGATATTACGCCCTGTAATGAACTTAAAAAATTTGCACAAATACAAGGCTTGGTTTTTGTAAAAGATAATTCAATTTTGTTTTTCGCCTTTCATTTCCCTTGACATTAAAATAGAAAAGTGTTATACTAAACGTGATAACAATATAAATACGCATATTTAACTTTGCGCTGCTATATTTTTAAGTCAGGAGGAGAGATCATGCAATGCGAGAAATGCAACGCACCACTTGACCCTAAGCTTTCTGCCTGCCCGCAGTGCGGTGCTCCTGTACCGCAGAATATCGAGGGCTTTGAAAACACTATGGAGTTTCAGCATGAGCTTAGATCGATCGTTGTTAACGACGGCACCAGAGCCGTTGCCAATAAAGACAGGTTCATAGGTCTTCTCAGCGATCATATCCCCGATTACGACAAGGAACGCCGCTTACTTATTAATATGTATAACATGGGTGTGCTCAAGATCCTTCTCGAGGATAAGAACCATGAGATCGCTGTTATGAAAGCTAAAAGCTTTATGCTCGGCGACCTTTTCCTTTCGGAGAATGCCTCCGAATTCGTTGTCGCCTGCTTTACATATCTTCTTGGCTGGCCTTACGAATCGCATCTTAAAGTTCTCCCCGAAAGTGAGGACGACAGCGATAAGAAGACCGAGGAGGTTAAAAAGCGGCCTGTCGATATCAACGAAATGGTTTTCATGCCGCGTAACGCTCTGAGATACAGACTCAGCGGAAATATCACCATTCCCGACGGCTATACAAAGCTTGAAGCTTTCTGCTTCGATAAGTTCGGTTCGCTCAGAACTATCCAGCTTCCCTCTACGCTCCTTGCTATCGGAGAATATGCTTTCTCCTCATGTAAGCGTCTGAGAGGTCTGGAGCTGCCCGAAGGTCTGAGAATAATAAAGCAGGGCGCATTCAGCCAGTGCTCAAATCTGGTAGTTGTAAAGATACCTGACGGTGTTCTTGAAATTGAGGACAGTACATTCTCATTCTGTACAAGCCTCGAGGTCATCGAGATACCGCCAAGCGTAAGCAGTATAGGCGCAGAAGCATTCTCGGGCTGTGATAAGCTCAGAAAGCTCTTCTTACCCGAAAGCATCAAGTTCATCGACGCAAATGCTTTCTCATACTGCCCCAACCTTGTTATCTACTGCATAGAAAATTCATACGTTCATAAATACTGTTTAGCCACTGGAATAAGGTTCAACCTCGTGACCTCGGCTGAAGAATATGAGCTTGACTAATAAAAGAAAGGATGAGATCATATGATAGAGCTTGAAATAGGTCAAGAGGTCGAAATGGAATTCGGCGGCAAAGCCAAGGTGCTCAGCGTTATCGGCAGCGGTGGTCAGGGTATTGTTTACCTCGTCCGCTTCAACGGTCAGAAATGGGCGCTCAAATGGTACGACATCAATAAGATGAGCAAGCCTGCCGCTTTCCGTAAGAACCTCCAGAACAATATAAACGACGGTCCGCCCAGCAACAAGTTCCTCTGGCCAAAGTACCTCACCAAGGAAGCAGAGGACGGTACGTTCGGATATATCATGGAGCTCAAGCCCGAGGGCTTCGACTCTTTCGTTGATATCCTCAATACCTATAAGCTGGAGATCGATCCGCTGACAGGACGCGGAGTTAAGCGCCCTGTAAAATTCAACACACTCAGCGCTATGGTGACCTGCGTCATCAATATCGTAAACGCTTTCCGACAGCTCCACCGTGCTGGTAAGAGCTATCAGGACCTTAACGACGGAGGCTTCTTTATTAATGTTAATACAGGTGCCGTTCTCGTCTGCGACTGTGATAACATCGCCCCTGACGGAAGCAACTTCGGTATCGGCGGTAAGCCGGGCTACATGGCGCCCGAGGTCGTAAGAGGCATAGCTCAGCCTAATGTCCAGACCGATAAGTATTCTCTCGCAGTAGTGCTCTTCAAGCTTCTCTTCAGAGGCGATCCTATGGAGGGCGAAAAGGTAGTCCGCGACGTCTGCCTTACAGAGTCCTCTGAGCTCAAGCACTACGGTCAGAACGCAGTTTTCGTGTACGATCCCGATGACGACTCTAACCGTCCCGTAAGAGGTATCCACGACAACATCATCAAATTCTGGAGAATCTATCCCGATTATATAAAAGACGCCTTTATCCGTTCATTCACCACAGGCGTCAGCGATCCTACAAAGCGTATCATCGAGAACGAATGGCAGAAGCTGTTCATACGCCTTAGATCAGAGATCATACAGTGCGGCTGCGGAAGAACAAACTTCAGCTCAATGTTTATTCATCAGAATGAAAAGACATTCAAGTGCCCGAAGTGCGGAATGGAATTCGTGACTATCGGATTCAGCAACCGCGATTACCGCACACCCCTTTATCTTGGCTGCAAATTCTATACCTGCGAGATACTCCCCGAATCCGACGACTTTACAGCCGTTGCAGGCGAGCTTGTTGAAAATAAGCTCAAACAGGGCGTTCTCGGTATAAAGAATTGCTCCGACAGACAATGGAAGGCTAAGATGCCCGACGGAAAGTTCTATGACATAGCTCCCGGTAAGGGATTCCCTGTTTGGCAGGGGCTTGAGATCGATTTTGGCGAAGTAAAAGCACAGATCTAATCTGCTTAGCCAAAGCAGTAATACTGAAAGGATGTATTAAATTATGAGCAATGAACGTGTTACAGAACCTGAGGTAAATGCAAACGCTAATCCTCTGGATGATTTCGATACAAAAGAAACTGTATCTACAGCTCCCGAGTCCGATAACAGCATTCTCGATTTTGACGACGATCCCCTCAGCGCTACAAGCGTTTCCAAAAAGAGCCTTGTAATATTCTTCCTTATAGATACATCAGGAAGTATGAAGGGAAAGAAAATGGGCGAGCTCAATACCGTTATGGAAGAGCTTATCCCCGAGATACGCAGAGTCGGCGAAGCTGATACAGAAGTAAAGGTAGCTGTCCTCACTTTCTCTACAGAGGTAAGATGGATGTACTCCAATCCTATCCCGATAGAGGACTTTGAGTGGGCAAGACTCCGTGCAAGCGGCGTTACCAGCATGGGCGCAGCTTTCAAGGAGCTCAACCACAGAATGTCAAGAAACAGCTTCCTCAATTCACCCTCACTTTCTTTCGCTCCCGTTATCTTCCTCATGACCGACGGTTATCCGTCTGACGACTATAAGGAAGGTCTCAGAGAGCTCCAGACCAACAGCTGGTATAAATTCGGACTTAAAGCCGCTCTCGGTATAGGTCAGGAAGCTAACGATAATATCCTCGCTGAGTTCACAGGCTCAAAGGATACCGTTGTTCACGCATATTCAGGCGGACAGCTGGCTCAGATGATCAAGATCATCGCCGTTACATCGTCACAGATAGGCAGTAAGAGTATGACTCTCTCTGACGATACAGGTCATGAGCTTGCAGAAGAGGACGTTTTCGCTGCAAAGCAGAAGCTCCTCGGTCAGCAGATACAGGAACTCGTAAGCACCCAGACAGACGGAGACGACGTGCCCTTCGATACAGGCTGGTAATATTTCAAAACTTCTGAGGAGGACTGAAAAATTATGTTCAACGGCTTCAGCCATTCGGTCATGGGCGCAAGTCATGAAAAGACCAATCTCGTTTGCCAGGACAGCTCTGCTTTCAAGGTGGGCGATCACTACGCTATAGCTGTAGTTGCTGACGGACACGGAAGCAAAAAGCATTTCAGAAGCCATATGGGCTCTAAATTCGCTGTTGAAGCTGCTATAGAGGCTATCGACAGATTCTATGAGGACCGCGAGGCTTTTGAGAAAAATCTTCCCGTCAATCATAAGCTCATCATTAAAAATATCGAAAAGCAGATAATCTCTAACTGGAATATGAAGATCGATAAGCATCTTGCTGAAAATCCCGTTACCGATGAGGAGAAAAGCAAATTTACTCCCGAGGAATTCGAGGCTATTCTGCCTGAGTCTTACTACGGCTCTACGCTCGTTGCCGCCGTTGCAGGAGATGATTATACATTCGGCGTACAGATCGGCGACGGAAGCCTCGTAGCTATCTTCGATGACTGTAAGGCTGTTATGCCAATGGAATATAACGAATCTGCTCCTGCCAATGTTACCGCTTCTGTGTGCAACTCAAATGCTGCAGGTATGTTCAGCAGCTTCTATGCACCAAAGAAAAAGCTTATAGCTCTTTACGGCTCTACCGACGGACTCTATACGTCCTTCGGCAGCGAGTACGATTTTCTCGATTACCATACTATAATCACAAGCCAGCTGGCTAACCTTGATACCTTCAAGGAGGTCATCAAGAATAATCTGGCTAAACGTTCACGTTTCGGTACAGAAGACGATATATCCCTCTCCTGTATCTATAACGAGGAGCTGCTCAATGAAAAGCTCGACGTTCTGAAAAAGAAGGTCGAAGAAAATAAACAGGCAGCTGCCGACCGTAAGGCAGCTCTGCTGAATAAAAAAGTATGACATAAGCCTTGATCTTCATAAACGCATAGGCAGCGTTTAATAAATTAAGAAAAGTGGTGTTTTTTATGGAAATAGGTTCTTTCTACAACACAGCTAAGAATTTTGCGGAAACTCTAAAGGAAAAAAGACCTGAGCTGGTGAATTATGACGCCAATCTCTGCCTCATAATCGCTGATTCTGACGAGATCTATTCGGGAGTGTCCACTGTATCCATAAACGAGGGCACAGTTGAAGAGGTTCCCGCTGAAAAGATCGCAGTTATGTCCATTATTACTGCAAAGCACGTTATTGCAAAGCAGATGATCGTCATCTCTCTTGACGACTACAGCTATTTCAAACCTGATGAAGAGGCTCTTTCTCTTCTCGTAAATTCAAGTGTTGACAACAGCAGCTGTAAGGTAGTTCTTTCTCCTGATGAGGAAGTTATCGCTACTACTATAGTTCCTGCCGACGCAGCTCCTGATTTCCTCAGCGGCTACGACGAGTCAGAATTAGGCGCTCCTGCTGATTTCGCAAGCGGTATCGACGTCGATGACGCTAATCCGTTCAATAAAGAAACCAACAATCAGGACGCAGCTAATTCCCTCTATGAGAATACTGAGGCAGCTCAGCAGCAGGGCGCAAGCGGTTTCCCAAATGTTTACGGACAGCAGGGTTATCCTCAGCAGCAGGGCTACCCGCAGCAGGGCGGCTTCCCACAGCAGCAGGGCTATCCCCAGCAGGGTTATCCTCAGCAGGGTTATCCTCAGCAGGGCGGCTTCCCACAGCAGGGTTATCCTCAGCAGGGCGGTTACCCGCAGCAGCAGGGCTATCCTCAGCAGGGCGGCTATCCTGCACACGGCGGTTATCCCCAGCAGGGCGGCTATCCTCAGCAGGGCGGCTTCAATAACGGTATGCCCAATAATATGTATCAGCAGCCTATGAACGCTGCTCCTTACAGACAGGGTTATGCAGGTCCTTCCGTTCACGGCGGAAATATGAGAAGTGTTTATCAGCAGAGTCAGAGCGTAAGCGTTACTCTCACCTCAAAGTCAAACGGCGAGAGCGCTTACAAGAAGAGACTCAGCAATTTCCTTGACGATGATGATGCGGATACAACAGGTGCAGCAGGCGGCGATGGAATGTCCAAGGAAGATATGCTCAAGCAGGCTAAGGACAGAAAGAAAGTCGCAAAGGCTAACTTAAACTTTAAGAAAAAAATGTGAGTTTGACCAATATTGACATATTATTTTTATAAAGGTTTAGGTATTGCTTTTTTTGTTCACATATGTTATAATTATTTTATCTCAAAAAGATAAACTTTTTCCGAAAAATCAAATCTTACGACATTTTCTGCGTTCATTCGCAGTGTCGATATATTAATCCGCGTTAAGGAAAGGGATTGCTATGAATTATTTGCTTAATATTGATGAAGCGATAGACCGAAAGTTCCTTGTGACCAAGGCAATGAGAGGTCAGGCTGACATCGGTACTATTATCCACGTAATGGACGCCGAGCAGCAGGGACAGGCTGTAATAGTCTACTACCGCGTCACAAGGTATAATGAAAAATTCCACGATTATCAGGATTATACGGCAAAGTTTGAGAATCTTGCCGCATTCTGCAAATGGGCTCAGCCCGATAACTTTATCGCTCGTAATTACGAGTGCTTCAGTATCAGAGATATCCAGCACTACATCAAGGTAAAGAACAGAAGCTTTGCTTCATTTTGCTTACCTATCATACTTGTAGCTGCAATTATCATCTGGGTGGCATTGGCACTGCTGATGTTCAAGACTAATCTTATTGTCGGCGTCATTATTGGTGCTGTACTTACTCTGCTGGTCATCGTACTGGCATTCTCACTGCTGAAAATGCAGAAGAAAAAGGAAAAAATGCGATTGTACCGTAAGGTCAGCGCAGGCTGGGGCGTTGTATTTGAATAAGCTCCGCGTCCTGTCGCAAAATGCTTCATCACCAGAAACGTTACAATGCGCTTTCCCTTTAAAGCTAAAGATAAATGCCCTTTGAGGAAACTCAGAGGGCATTTTTATATTTATAAATAAAAAATGCCGCCGCAGGCGACACAACATCTGAAGATTTTTTTATCTACCACAGCCTGAACCTGAAATGCCCCATGAAATCACAGGGAATAAATACAGATAAGAGATTTTTATAATCCATACCCAATTCCTCTTCTGATATTACATTTCATTTGTTCAGACTATGGCTGTAATTATTTTACTACTGTATCGTATATAAGTCAAGTCCTTTTTTGCGTTTCATAAAATCATCGTCACAACGAAAAAACTCCGCTTACGCGGAGTTTTAGGGAGAAATAAACCCGAAAGAGGAGGATCGGGTTTTTATTATTATGAGCTGTACTCCGAATACAGGGAAGGGAACGGATCACAGCCCATGAAGCCTGCAATTTTTATCTTGCACCCATTTCAAGGTGCTTGTAGGTATCGAGCCACACATTTCTGTTTGGCTCATATTTGCTCTCAGGATCAAAATAGCTTGTGAACTCTGAGAGCTTATTGAGAAAGCTGTCGTTGTACTTCTTCAGCATTGAATCAAGATTGTTTTTCCATTCATTGAAACGCCTGCTGTCGTATCTCTCCTTCTCATAGAGGTGGAATACTGCGACCTGCGGATTATACACGATATCCACGTTGTTTTTCATCATGCGGTAGCCGAACTCCCAGTCATCCACTTCCTCGCCGCGGTAGCTCTCTTCAAAGCCGCCCCAGCGCTTTATGCACTCCATAGGGATAGAGAGATTAGAGGTCTTAGTGAATATCATCTTGTACTTGACCTTATCGAAGTCATAGCTGTATGGCTCAAGCATCTCAAGGCGGATATCCTTGATATAGTAATAATTCTTCTGCTTGTCCAGACCGTATCTCTCGGGCTCTGTGAGCCAGTAGCGGATACCGTTTCCGATAAGCTCCTTAATCTCATAGTAAAACCTGTCATTTTCCTCAAAGACCTGCTTTGTGAGACCAAACTGCATAACAGGCTTTCCGGCCTGCTTATATCCGTTGTAATGTCCCGATACGAAGTTCTCAGCGGCTATCTCGTCGCCGTTAAGGAAGATAACAAGCTCTCCCTCTGCCTTTTCAAGTCCGATATTCCTTGCCTGACCTGCTTTTCCGTCAGGCGCGTTAAGACAGATAGTTCTGACCTTTGTGCCGTGCTCGCTTATATATTTTTCGAGCTCGTTATTATCACCGCAGTTCACGAATATGAGCTCATATTCGCTTTCGTCAAAATCCTGCTTCTCCAGTGAATCAAATAATCGGATAGTTCTGTCTGACTGAGCTGAATATGGGATAATAATACTGCATTTCATGTTTTTTCTGAATTCTCCTTTTGGAATTCCCCTTTATATGCGATGTTCTGCTCCAAAGTGCTTAACGGAGCATTTTTCACTCTTCTGATAGTATTATACATCAACTATAGGTTATATTTCAAGAAAAAATCGCATTTCGTATTATTTTTCTTTGTATTGCATATATCCTTACCTCGTTTCTTACAATCTTTATGTCAATAATACACATATAAGGCGACAAAAAAGGACGCACAGCGTCCCTTTTCGTCATTATTCTGTTTTAATGTCTACTATAAGTGCAGGGATATTGTAACTGCCGAAGTCGTCACGCTGATAGAGCTTTTTCTTATGGTCGTTTACCTCCTCGGCAGTGACCTCCCCCTCGTCAAGAGCAACAAGGAGTGCGTCGTCTGACATTTCCAGTATTGCGTGTATGTCAAGCTCTTCAAGGTATCCCGAGTTGTACATCTCGATGTTGTATCTTGCGATAAGAGCCTCGGGACGCGAGAAGCAGAGGATTGCAAACATAACAGTGAACATTATGGAGAAGTGCTTTGCGAACTGCATATCGAACTTGAACTGCTTGATTATCACCATTACAAAGGTCAGTGCAAGAAGCACCATAAACCAGCTTGTGTAAAGTCTCAGCTTTGTGAGTCCGTAGTTATCGATGTACATCACCATTTTGCTCATGGCTGTAGCTATGAGTATTATTGTGAATACGCTGATGATAATGCTGTAGAATTTGAGAGCCTTTGTCTTTTCCCTGCCTGCTTTCTTGGAGAAAACACTCATGAAGCAGAGCACTCCGAGATTTATGAGAGCTACTGCAAAGAGCTCAAAGAAGCCCTGTCTTGCATAGTCGGCATAGGTATAGCCGTCAGGAAGATTGCCTGCAAATGCGGAGAGGAAGTAGCTCGCCTGCGAGATAAAGAACAGCACATAAAGTATGCATATAGGAGTTACCGCTGTGTATACGATGAGGTTGCTTACAAAGCGCATATTGTACATAGACTGCTTGCAGCGGTTCTCGTCAAGAGTCGCAAGTCCGTTGAGATGAGTATTTGTGTAGAACATACCGAAAAGATACAGCGAGCAGGGTATAGCCAGACAGAGCTGTAAAATAATATTCCAGAGCTCCTCGCGGAATATCCTGTCAAATATATTCGTCAGCATACGGTCCATGCCGTCGTCTGCTGACATGAGCAGAGACGCTACTATAGCTGTCAGCGGTACTGTGATAAGAAGTCCGATAACGATGTATTTTGCATTTGAACCAGCCTTTGAGCTTGACAGCGAATCCGAGGTTATAGTCGCCTGCTTCTCAAAATTGGAGAAGGGGTACTCGAATATAGCCTTGCATATTGCAAAGGGCAGGAAGCGCTCAACGTTCTTGTTGTCAGCGCCTACGGAATATACCAGATACGCGCCTGCTCCGAAAAGGAATATCGCGTCAAGAGTCTTGATGAAATTATTGGCGGTTATGGAGAAAACTATGGTAAACAGATAGAGAACTCCCGTCAGCACCTTGTTGAACCTTGAAAATTTGCAATCTTTTTTTCTCAGGTAGATTATTGCCGCGGTAATAATAGCGATGTAAAGTCCCGTTGTGATAAAGCCCATTGCGTGGAACACAACGTATCTCACAAAACAGAAAGCCACTATAAATACGAATACCGAAAGAACTGTCTCAGCCTTGGAATATACGGGCTTTTCCTTGACCTTCGGCGTTACGGGCTGGGGTACATAGGGAGTCTGCGCTCCGTTGTAAATGTTGTTGTTCATAATGTTTCCTCCTTGTTTTGTTCCATATAGGAACATTCTTTTTTATCACTGCTTCTGCCGCGAAAATAAACTATTGCTGCCATTATAAGCAAAAAAACATCATATACTACAATAAGTGTAAGCGCTCCTGTGACTTCAAAGCCGTCGCTTTTGGCAGGATCTATATCCGAACTGAGCCATAATGTCACTATTATCGCCTGCAATACCGCCGCTATGGAATAGGGTATGTACGGCTTGACATTTTTGCTGATAGTTTCAGCAACTGATGCAGACAGATAACATACTGCTGTCATTGCTGCAAATGGTGCAAAAACAAAGGTGATCGGAATTGCAAACATAACTATGCTTGCTCCTGTCCAGATAAGCGTTCTTTTCCAGCTTATCTTCATAACGTACCTGCTATGAGAAAATAGTCGATACCGTACATTATAAGCAGCGCCTGCACTATCCTGTATACTGCCATTATCCTGTCTACGGACTTTGGATTGGTCTCGTCCTTGTAGTACAGCCGCCTGAAGCCTATGGGTATCAGGGCTGTGACAAATGCGACGACTCCCGCGATATTGAGCCATTCACTGCCCCCTGCACAGAGCAGTGTGCATATGAGGAAATTGAACACGCACAGAGCAATATCTATGCCGTATGTGTATTTGAGTTCACGCTTAACAGTCATTGCCTTTTTCATAACAGCACCACCTTTACTTATTATAAATATATGCATAATAGGTTATGAGCTTGCCACGGTACGGCAGAAGCTCCTTCTGCTCCACCATATCCGTTATTTTCGTCTTTGCTTAATCACGTTTGAATTCCAGTATATCTCCCGGCTGGCAGTCAAGCTCATCGCATATCCTCTCCAGAGTCGAGAAGCGGACCGCCTTTGCCTTGCCTGTTTTCAGTATGGAAAGATTGGCGGTAGTGATACCCACCTTTTCTGCAAGGTCCTGAGAGGATATCTTTCGCTTTGCCATCATTACATCAAGATTTACTACGATTGGCATGAAAAACACCCCCATTATATCGTAAAGTCGTTTTCCGACTTTATTTCTACTGCTTTTTCAAATACATTTTTGAGAACTCTCATTATCAGTCCGAACATTACTGCGCACATACCGAAGAATGCGAATATAGTGCTCCATAGACCGAATGCCATGAGAATTACTCCCACGCCCATGCATATCCATGATATCCACCTGAGACAAGCGGTGTTCTGAGGTATGAACACCTCGTCCCTGCTGATATTTCTCAGAAGCACATGGAGCTTCCACAGTGCTAAAAGTGCAAGTCCATCGCAGAGATAAAGCGTTACACACATGGGAACGAACATGGTATCACGGGAGAAAATGCTCTCGGCTTCAAAAGCCATTTCGTATCTGTACCAATCCGCGATAGTCGGGATAAAGAATGCTACGAAAACAGCCGTAAAAGCCGCAGCAACAGTCAGTATCCGCGATAAAAACAGTGATTTATCCTTGTTCCACATAATAAATGCTCCTTTATATTTATTCATCGCCATATGTCGTAATTAAGGCTATCAATATATGACGGAGTATCAATATTCTTTCCTATGGTATCCTCTGCCCTTAAAAATATGGGCTGATCCATAAAGCCCTCGGTGTTTATCTCTGCAAGATAATTAACGTCCTTATCAGCAGTAAGGACATATACCCTCGTATTTTTGTCAGCGACGCCGTCCTGAACTATATAACCGAGACACTCACCCACATCGTCGCCTTTAAGTGTCTTGTCCAATGTTCCGTAAGGGATATAAAGCCTGTCGTTATACTTTATGGCGCTGTATGTATCGTTCTTATCTACAGGAGAAACAAAGGTCTGAGTGCTGAATTTTATAGGTTCATCGGGCAGTTCGTAGTTTATACCGTTTCCGCAGCCCCATGTCATAAATACAGTCAAACCAATGACAGCTACAAGCAATAAACGCTTCATGTTACCACCTCCGCGGTATCATATTTCTTACTGTGACTATAGTATAACACATAAAATATCATTTGTCAATAGAAAATTATCGTTTTACAATAATTTTTTTCTGTTTTTCAAAGCAGGTGTTTTTTGCGCAAAAAAACAGCCATAAAGGATAGCTCCTTATGGCTGTTCACTCATACTGTATATCTGTGTATCAATGCGCTTCGTCCCGACATGGGGTCCTTGTTCTTCACGCCGCAGACTATTGCCTCAATAAGCTCGGGCTGAGTCTGTGTAAGAGTTCGGCGGTCGAAAAGTCCGAAACCGTGCTTGCCGTTGTAGCCGTTATCCCAGTAAACGGGAGTTATGCCGTTCTGCGCCGCTGTACCTGCCACAAAGCCGTCATAATAGGCGCGGTTCTCGGCTATCCTGTCGGGGAGCTCCTCGTGTGTTCTGTCTATGCAGCCGAACTCGCCCATAACAACAGGTATTCCCTTGTCTATGTACTTTCTCTTGAGAAGCGAGAACTGAGCCCTGATGTGATCCTCGTCGCCCCAGTCAGCCATATTGCAGGGATCGGCGTGACTGAGCTTTATTATCTCCTGTCCCTTTTCGCCCCAGAGGTATACCTTTTTCTTGTCGTCGCCGCAGTAGTCCCACGGATCATAGCAGTGAACGGACAGAATGAGCCTGTTCTCATCGGCAGTATTGCTGCTGTCGTCGGGAAGTCGGAAGCCGTAGCCGCCGCAGGTATAGCTTATATCCGTGTTCCAGCCTGCAACCAGCAGCCAGCGGTGAGTATTATTGCCACCTGTGCTGCGGACAGTATTCACGAATATCTGAGCATAGTCGTTGATATTCTCATAGTATTCGGGTACGGGCTCGTGGTATACGCCGTCAAAGACCTCGTTCATGTTCTCGAAGATGAGGTGCTCGTCGTAATCAGCGAAGCGCTGGGCTATCTGCCGCCACACTGCCGCATACTTTTCTTTGATAAATTTTTGATTTTCACCGTCGCAAAGAAGCCAGCTGCCATTGATAGTATGGTAGCCGTCGCCGTGGATATTGATAATAACAAAAAGTCCCCTGTTGTAGCAGTAATCCACTACCTCGACAATGCGCTCCAGCCATTCTGTGTCTATTTTGAAGCCGTTGCTGTCGTCAATTTTGTTAAGGTAGGAAATAGGTATGCGCACTGTGCCGAAGCCTGCGTCCGCAACAGCGTTTACCATTTCCTGTGAAGCTTTCGGGTTGCCCCAGACTGTCTCGTTAGGCTCTCCGTCGAAGTTGGCTTCGAGAGTGTTTCCGTAATTCCAGCCTGCTCCCATTTTTTCAGCAATATCCGCAGCTGAGACCTTGTAATCCCCATGATATATCTTTCTCATATATAGGTCTCCTCTACTATAATGTTATAATGATTATAACATAAAAAAACGCCCCATTTCAACTGAAATAGGCACAAATGAGATTATATGCAATAAAAAAGCGGCTTTTTTGACCATGGCACTCCGGACGACCTATGGTCGTCCGGAAGTTATCAGTGATTAGTGAATAGTGAGTAGAAAAAGCAGAGTTGTAGCTGCTTCTATAACTCTCAATTCTCAACTCTCAACTTTTAAGCGCAACCGTCTGCGCTTATTCTATAGTCAGCATTACAGGGCAATGGTCGCTGCCCATTACGTCTGTCAGTATCTCGGAGTCCTTAACACGCTCCATAAGGCGCTCTGACACCACGAAATAGTCTATACGCCAGCCTGCGTTCTTCTCGCGAGCCTTGAAGCGGTATGACCACCACGAATAAGTCACAGTCTCGGGGTAAAGTCTGCGGAATGTATCTGCAAAGCCTGCGCCGAGAAGCTCCGTGAACTTGCCGCGCTCCTCGTCGGAAAAGCCTGCATTGCCGCGGTTGGTCTTGGGATTTTTCAGGTCTATCTCGTTATGAGCTACATTGAGGTCGCCGCAGTAGATAACTGGCTTTTTCTTGTCAAGCTCCGAGAGATAAGCCCTCATGTCGTCCTCGAACTCCATGCGGTAGTCGATACGCTTGAGACCGTCCTGCGCATTGGGAACATAACAGCACACGAAGTAAAAGTCCTCGTACTCGCAGGTGATGACGCGTCCCTCGTCGAGGTGAGTTCCGTTGATGCCGTAGGTCACGTTTATGGGCTCGGTCTTGCTGAAAACAGCCGTTCCCGAGTAGCCCTTCTTTATGGCGCTGTGAAAATATATGTGGTAGCCCTCGGGCTTGAAGTCCGCTTGGTCGGGCTGCATTTTTGTTTCCTGTAAGCAGAATATATCAGCGTCCGCAGCCTTGAAGAAGTCCTCAAAGCCCTTTTGCAGACAAGCTCGAAAGCCGTTGACGTTCCATGATATGAGCTTCATTGTAATACCTCCGAAAAAATTTCTCCGCAGCCATACCGACTGCGGAGACTTTCTTATATTATAGCATACAATGTAAAAAATAGCAATATCGGAGTTGAGTAAGTAGTGAGTAGAAAGTAGAAAGTAGAATTTGTAGGGGCGGATATTATCCGCCAGAAACTTAATATGCATTATGAAACAAACTGTAACGGCTCGCGCTTATCAGTCAGCAAAAATATCAATAATATCCTGATATATTTTACCGCCGTCATCAAAACGGTGCATTGTCAGTTTTTCCTTGCCGTTATCATTTTCCGTCCATGTAAATGTACCTGTATCGTATATCACTAATTTATAATCATATCTTTCAGTTGCTCCAACGTAAGAATAGTTTTTCTTTTCTTCACCTATCTTTCTGAAAAAGACGGTTATTTTTTTATCACTTGAAGTATAACTGCTTGGTCCTATTTCTGATGTCATATCATATTTATCAAGATATTCAAACAATATATCTTTATCAATATCTTTCTTTTTGATATCATCGTCAAGGTCAACGCTGTAATTTTCCTTATTAGCTGTAAGCTTACTGTATATGGAATCATTTTCGTTTGCATTTTCATTTGTATTTTTCGTGATATACTTGTCGCATATCTCGCAGAGCTTCTCGATATCGCTCTCATTTTTCAGCTTATATGCACACTGATGTGTACCGCCGCTCTGAGGGTAGAGATAACCGTTTCGGCTTATTAATGCGCCTGCAACATAGAAATTCCTATATATCTCACGATTTGAGGTCTCGCAGGTCACCCATTCGAGCTCCGAAATCTCATCTTTAAAACTTTCAAAATTTTCTAAAGTACATTCTGTTTCTTCTGTGAACTGTCCGTCGTCTACGCGGAATCTTGCTCTTCCGCCATTATAACCTTCATGAAATGCATTCAGTATATCTTCCTTTGAAGCGTCTGTGCCGAACTCGTTCAGTTTAAGGTGCGAAGCGAGAACATTTTTAAAGCTTTCAAGGTCGCTGTCGTTTTTCAGCTTGTAGGTCATACCGCTGCTGAACTGTAAATATCCGTCCTCTGTTGCGGCAAAACCTAAATAATACTGATTTATATCGCCGCTTATTACAGAAGCTCTTTCCCATTCAAACGCCATGAGCTGATGTGCAAAACTTTCTCTGCCTGTAAGAGTATATTCTTCCTGCCTGTTTTCGTCTGCTATATAATAGTACGCTTTGTCATATGGATTGTTCTTGAATCCGTTGGTTATCTCGTTTTCAAGCTCCTTAGTTGTAACCTTTTCAAACTCTGCAATAGCTTCTTCATCATCTACGAGCATATACAAAATGTCGTTAAAGACTCTTTGACCGTCAATGTAGCTATGGTAAGAAACCCGTTCCTCACTTTTTACTTTTTCGGTCAGTCTCAGTTCACCGTTGTCAAAAAGCTCAAAGCTATAGGTAACTCCTTTTGCCTTGTCATCTGTGCCATTGAAAAATATCTTTATGCCTCTCAAAGTAGATGTAAAATCATCAGCCTCTATTCCTTTCGACATATCAAAATGGTCAAGATACTCAAAGAATTTATCCTTATCGATATTTGATTTGCTGTATATATCGCCGCTGAGGTCTTCCCATAATTTTATTTCAGCATTATAGCAGTCCTTATTAGCTTTCAGCCTGCTGTAAACCGAAGCTTTCTCGTCTGTATTTATATTTGTACTTTCTTCTGTTTTGTTGTTGATACGTGCAAGGTAATATGCTCCGCCGCCCACAGCTCCGCAGACAAGGACGAATGCCGCTGCAAGGGCTGCTGCTCTGCCGAAGCGGTGCTTTGCCGTGATAACGTCAGTACCGCTTACGCTGTCCGTATATTCTGTCGTCTCAACGGGAGCTGATGTGAGCTTCTGCTGCATACGGCTGCGGAAATCATCTGTACACTTTATCTTTTTAAGAAGGTCGTTATAATCATTAGGTCTCATATATATAGCCCTCCTTTTCAAGCTCTGTTTTCAGTTTCTTTCTTCCGCGCTGCAAAAGCGAGCTGACCGTATTTTCATTCTTTCCCAGAAGCGATGCTATCTCCTTTACGGTGTACTCCTCAAAATAATAGAGGAATATCACCGATGAATACTTTTCGGGGAGCTTTGCTATCATCTCTCTTATCTCGTTGTCTCTCGGCGTAAACTCGCAGCTAAGAGTGCTTGCAAGAGCTTCGTCAAGGGGAGAATTTTTCATCATACGGGCGCTTTTTCTCAGGTTTTTGCAGCGGTTTATGGCTGAACGAAGCAGCCATGCTTTCATGTGTTCATCGGACTCAAAATCCTGCGGTCTTGCATGGAGTGCCAGAAAGACCTCCTGTGTTATGTCCTCTGCCTCGGTATAATTTCCCGTCATGGCAAAGGCGGTCCGCAGAACTGTGTCGCAGAATTTATTGAATGCATACAGCGCTGAATTATCATTCATGGTATTCCTCCTTTCCGTCGGAAGCGTCGCTTCAATAATATATACAATCCAGAAACGAGTTTCCGTGCAATTTACGCAAAATTTAAGCCGTTAGCTTGTAGGGGCTGATGCCCACATCAGCCCGTCTACATATAAACCATACACGGGGCGATGTGGGTGACTCCCTGTAGTACAGGGAGATGTCCGCAGGACAGAGGGTACGGGTGCCTGTTAGGCATAGCCCCCTACAAATATTTTGTGGGCATAATACACACTGACGGGCGCACACTGTGCGCCCCTACAAATAAAGCTCACCAACTCTCATTGGTGAGCTTTGCTTACATATTACTTTACATTCTCGAACAACGCTACGATATCCTCTTCGCCGCGCATTCCTACTGCCTGATTTACTATCTGTCCGTCCTTTAACACCACAAGAAGCGGTATGCTGTCAACTCTGAATGCCGAAGCAAGCTCGGGCTGCTCGTCAACGTTGACCTTGCCGACCTTTATCCTGTCTGCGTACTTGTCGGCTACCAGCTCCACTATAGGTCCCATTTTCATGCACGGTGAGCACCACATTGCCCAGAAATCAAGAAGCACGGGTGTGTCCTTGTATAAAAGCACTTCTCTCTGGAAGTTTTCCTTTGTGATAACTACTTCTCTCATGTTTTTACCTCCTGTTTATTAAAGTTCCTTTGCGTAAAGGCGGTCTGTTCCGCCGCCGTAATTGATTATGTCATGGATATATTCATATCCGTACTTCTCATAAAGTCCAGTATATTCCGTGGGTATATAGCTCCTTGTGAAGCCGAGCTCCCTCGCATATCCGTTGGCGAAGTCTATGAGCTGTCCGCTGATACGGTGTCCCCTTGCGCTCTCCGTTACGAAGATACAGGATATCCATGGGTATATATCAGGCAGAGGGTAATAGTCCGTTTTCATTATGGAAGCCATACCCACTATTTTTCCGTCCTGAACCGCGGCAAACATACACTCCCAATCTGTGAACTCCCACGACCTGAGCATATCAGCGATATGCTCCTTTACCTCATGCCATGAGCATTTCTCAACGAATTGCAGAAGCTCCTGAGCAAGCGGAGTGTCTTTATATACCTTGCTTATGGTCAGCATAATCAGTCTTCCAGTGATTTGTAATAGAGCAGACAATGACAGAAGCCCTCAAAATTAGGATCTGCTATCTGGTCGCGGAACTCCTTGCACATACACTTGTTTTCGGGAGTTTTCGCCAGTCTGCACGGACAGTAGCCGTCCTTCATTTTAAGTCCCTCTTTTATTCTGTCAACTACTTCTTTGTCGGGATTGAGCGTAATTTTCATAATCATTCCCTCCTCGGGATTTTATTTCATAAGCTCCTCTGCAAGCGCTTCTATCTGAGCGATATTCTCAGCCTTTACAGCGGACTTGATAGATACTGTAGTATCTGTCCATGTGATGTTCTTTGACTTCTCAAACATGGACTTTATTACCTTTGCAGCTGTAGCTGCCCAGCTTCCGTTCTCTATGATACCGATAGTACGGTTCTGGTAGTTTCTCTCGGTAAGGTCGAGAATGAAGTGCTTCATGAACGGGAATATATCTGCGTTATATGTCGTTGTAGCAATAACAAGCTTTCCGTAGCGGAATGCGTCCTCAACGGACTCAGCCATATCCTCTCTTGCAAGGTCTGCGATAGCAACTTTAGGGCAGCCCTTTGCTTCGAGCTTTTCCTTGAGAAGCTCAGCAGCCTTCTTTGTATTGCCGTAAACTGATGTGTAAGCGATGAATATGCCCTCGGACTCAACACCGTAGCTTGACCATGTGTTGTAAAGTCCAAGATAGTAGCCGAGATTCTCCTTGAGAACAGGTCCGTGGAGAGGGCAGATAGTCTGGATATCAAGTGCAGCAGCCTTTTTCAGAACGCCCTGGACCTGCACACCGTACTTGCCTACGATACCGAAGTAATAGCGGCGAGCTTCGCAAGCCCAGTCCTCCTCAACATCAAGAGCGCCGAACTTTCCGAATGCGTCAGCCGAGAACAGTACCTTGTCTGTGCTGTCGTATGTGAACATTACCTCAGGCCAGTGAACCATTGGTGCGAACACGAATGAAAGCTCGTGCTTGCCGAGAGAGAGCTTCTCCCCTTCCTTGACTTCGAGCTTGTTTGCGATTGCAAGTCCCTCGAAGAAATTGTCTATCATACCGAATGTCTTGGAGTTTCCTACGATAGCAGCCTCCGGGTACTTTTCAATGAAGTGCTTGAGGTTTGCGGAGTGGTCGGGCTCCATGTGCTGAACGATAAGATAATCAGGCTTGCGGTCACCGAGGACTTCAGCCATATTGCCGAGCCACTGGTCTGTGAAATTGCCGTCAACTGTATCAAAAACAGCAATCTTGTCGTCAACTATCATATATGAATTATAAGCCATGCCGTTTGGCACGTCGTACTGTCCCTCAAAGAGGTCAAGCTCATGGTCGTTTACTCCGATATAGTAAATGTCATTGGTTATTTTATTCATTGGTAATACCTCTTTTCAATTATTTACGGATATTCCGTATTACTTATTAAGTATAACATAAATAAGCATTATTGAATAGTGGCATTTGCAACAAATTTAAAGTTTTTTCTTTTATTATGCCGCACAAAACAAATAATATTCCTGCGCGAATTTGATTAGATCGAATTATTCTGCGCATAATAATATCAGAACAAAATAGAAATAAGGTGAATTAATGATAAATTTTATTATCGGCAGTATGTTTGGTGGAACTATGGGCGTAATAACAATGTGCCTCTGTACAGCGGCAAAGTGGGGTGACGGGCATATGTAATTGTAGGGGCGTCGATCCGACGCCCGTAAAATGCATAAATTAAAGGGCGGCATAAAGCCGCCCTTCTACTTACTACTTTCTATTTTCTACTCACTTCTTCTCAGGTACCTTGATGATATCCTTGCGCATATATGGCTGGAGTGCCTTTGGTATACGGATAGAACCGTCCTCGTTGAGGTTGTTCTCGAGGAATGCGATGAGCATTCTCGGAGGTGCTACAACTGTGTTATTCAGTGTGTGTGCAAAGTACTTGCTGCCGTCAGCAGCCTTTACTCTGATACCAAGACGTCTTGCCTGTGCGTCGCCGAGATTAGAACAGCTACCAACCTCGAAGTACTTCTTCTGACGAGGTGACCATGCCTCAACATCGATAGACTTTACCTTCAGGTCTGCAAGGTCTCCCGAACAACACTCAAGAGTACGTACAGGTATATCAAGTGTGCGGAAGAACTCAACTGTATAGCTGTAGAGCTTGTGGAACCAGTCCATAGACTCCTCGGGCTTACATACAACGACCATTTCCTGCTTCTCGAACTGGTGGATACGGTATACTCCGCGCTCCTCGATACCGTGAGCGCCTACCTCCTTACGGAAGCATGGAGAATAGCTTGTGAGAGTCTTTGGAAGCTCCTCCTCAGGAACGATAGTGTCGATGAACTTGCCTATCATAGAGTGCTCGGAAGTACCGATAAGGTAAAGATCCTCGCCCTCGATCTTGTACATCATGCCTTCCATTTCAGCGAAGCTCATAACGCCTGTAACGACGTTGCTTCTTATCATGAACGGAGGAATGTAGTATGTGAAGCCCTTGTCTATCATAAAGTCTCTTGCGTAAGAGAGTATGCAGCTCTGGAGCTGTGCAATGTCTCCGCAGAGATAGTAGAAGCCGTTGCCGCTTGTCTTACGTGCGCTGTCGATGTCGATACCGTTGAGCTTTTCCATGATATCAACGTGGTAAGGAACCTCAAATGCAGGAACAGCAGGTTCGCCGAACTTCTCGACTTCAACGTTCTCTGTGTCGTCCTTGCCTATCGGTACTGTCTCGTCGATGATATTTGGGATAACGAGCATTATCTCGCGGATATCAGCTTCGAGCTTTACTTCCAGCTGCTCTTTCTCCTCGAGCTCCTTGCCCATTGCAGAGACCTCAGCCTTTACCTTTTCAGCCTTGTCCTTCTGACCGTTCTTCATGAGACCGCCGATCTCTTTGCTCTTTACGTTACGTGTATTTCTCAGATTGTCGCAGGCGAGCTTAGTCTCTCTGTACTGCTTGTCCAGCTCGATGACCTTGTCAACGAGAGGGAGCTTGTCGTCCTGAAACTTCTTCTTGATGTTTTCCTTTACCAGCTCAGGGTTGGTTCTTATAAGCTTAATGTCTATCATATTTATTCTCCTTAGTCCTCTTTTGCAAGCTTTTCTGCCAAAGCTGCGAGGTCATTTTTATCATAAAATTCAAGTATCAGTGCGCCCTTGTTCTTGCCGTAGTCTACCTTGACCTTTCTGCCGAGGCGCTCGTTGAGCGAGAGCTCCATTTCCTTGAAATAATTGTCAATTTTTTTATTTGAAGCACTTGCAGCTGCTTCATCGCTGTGCTCTGCTGATTTCTGTGCAGCCTTTTCTACCTGACGTACTGTAAGTCCTCCGTCAGCCGCTCTCAGAGCCGTTGCAATAAGCATTTCCTCATCCTCAAAGCCAAGGAGCGCTCTTGCATGACCTGCTGAGATATCGCCGTTTTCAAGCATTTTAAGCACTCTCTCGGGCAGTGAAAGAAGTCTCACCGCATTTGCTACAGCAGAACGTGAACGTCCAACCATTTTTGCGACTTTTTCCTGAGTCATGCCGTACTTATCTATGAGCTCCGCATAGCCTGCCGCTTCTTCAACGGGATTAAGATTTTCACGCTGGAGGTTCTCGATAATAGCTATCTGCATGGTCTCCAGATCGGAGAGCTCGCGGATATTTACGGGAACTTCGTCAAGCCCTGCCATTCTTGCCGCACGCCATCTTCTCTCACCTGCTACTATCTGGTAGCCGCCTGTGCTGATAGGACGGACAAGTATTGGCTGGAGCATTCCGTGCTCGCGGATAGAATCCGCAAGAGCAGTTATAGCCTCATCGCTGAACGCCTTACGGGGCTGGTCGCGATTGGGCTCTATTTCAGATATGCGCAGTGTTTTCTTGACCTGTATCTCATTGGTATTGTCAATGAAAAGCGAATCAAGTCCGCCGCCTGCGCCTAAACCGCCTTTTGCCATATGTTATCCTCATTCGTCAAGACGAACGTTTTCCTTTCTTATGTTTTTTGAAGGAGAAGATCTTTTTCTTTTTCGGGAGCTCTAAGGGTTCGCCAAGCATTTCATGGCAAACAAGCTCATAGGATTCCGAGCCCTTTGACGCTTTATCATAGTACATCACAGGCTTGCCGTGGCTGGGAGCTTCGGAAATACGAACATTTCTCGGCACCTTTGTCTTGAACACCTTATCCGGGAAGTATTTCTCGACCTCTGCTACAACGTCGTTTGCAACATTAAGTCTGCCGTCGAACATTGTGAAGAGTATTCCCTCGATTTCAAGAGCTGGATTATAATTATTTTTAACTATTTTAATAGTGTTCACCAGCTGTGATAGTCCCTCAAGAGCGTAGAACTCCGCAAGCATAGGTACCATAACGCTGTCGCAGGCAACGAGACCGTTGATAGTTATTGTTCCGAGAGCAGGCGGACAGTCTATAAAGATGTAGTCGAAGTCGTCCTTGCAGGTCAGTATCTGCATTTTCAGTCTGTTGACTCTGTTCTCATACTCAGCAAGCTCTATCTCACAGCCTGCCAGAGCCTCTGTTGCAGGAACTATTGAAACGTTCTGAAACTCTGTCTGAACAGTCGCCTCCTGAATACGAGCCTTTCCTGTGATAACATCATAGGTCGAAGCGCTGACAGACTTTTTCTTTATTCCAAAGCCTGTGGTCGTATTACCCTGTGGATCGGCGTCCACACAGAGGACTTTGAAGTCTCTTGAACCGAGATACGCAGCGATATTTATGACCGTTGTAGTCTTTCCGACGCCGCCCTTCTGGTTAGCAACAGCAATTATTTTGCCCATACTATCTTCCTTTCAGATTTACTTTTAATATTATACCACTTTTTTCACGCAATGTAAATATGAAACGGAGATTTTTATAAAAAATGTTTCACATGAAACAATTGTGGAGCAAAAATCACCTCAAAATTTGTTTCACGTGAAACATTTCAACGTTTATTTCTTTTGAATCGGTATACGGACACGGTATTCTATGTAGTCCTCGTTCTGGATTTTTCGGGAATCCGCAGAAATTCCAGCCGCCTGCATAGTCTCAACAGCCTTATTAATAGTATTCACGAACATCTTGACATTCTGAAACACCAGCGAACGTTTCTTGTAGCTCACCTTATCACGCTGACTGCCAATAAACTCATCAATAAGCTTCTCTGAGCGCTCCACGTTCAGATTACTTTTGATTATCTTGCCAAGAATGAACAGCCTATCCTCAGAACTGCCTAAACGAAGCAAAGCTCGCGCATGACGCTCGGTAAGCCCGTACTTGACTATAAACTCACGTTCTTTTTCAGTAAGTCGAAGCAATCGAAGTTTATTAGCAATGGTGCTCTGAGCACGTCCAAGCTTTGCCGCAGCGTCCTCCTGAGTCATTCCATAGTGGGTAATCAACTTCTCAATTGCCGAAGCCTCGTCAAAGAAAGACAAGTCCTGACGCTGAATGTTCTCCACAAGAGCAAGTACAGCCGAATGACGGTCACTGACCTCATGTACAATACATGGGACAACGCTGAATTGGCACATTTTTGCCGCACGAAGCCTGCGCTCACCGGCAATAAGCTCATAGTGATTATCTTTTTTACGTACCGAAAGCGGCTGAAGAATACCGTTCTGCGCGATTGACTCCGCAAGTGACGTGATATCGTCCGTAAAATCCGTTCTCGGTTGATATGGGTTTGGTACAATGTCATCAATGTTAATTTCTACGACTTTGTTTACAAGCTTTTCCTTAGTAAAATTCAAAAATCCTGCCATGATATTACCTCCGAAGTATTTACTAAACTTATCATATCACTATTGGGAAATACTTTCCATACAAAAAAACCGCAGTTTTTCGAGCAAACTGCGGTTTTAATGACATTATTTAGTTTAATCAAAGCTCTTTCTTCTTTATCTGAGCGCTATTTCTCGGGTATTTTATCGGAGTTTGCGATATTTTCTTAACTGTAATTATCCGACGCTGCTCATCAAAAAGACTATAATCGGTAATATCTTCGATCTTACCACCTAAAAGCTCAATCGCATTTGTTCCACGTGAAACATCTTCACTGGGACCTTTCATGGAAATAAATGAGCCGCCGACCTTTACAAAAGGTATGCAAAGCTCACTCAGTGTACTGAGATTTGCAACTGCACGAGCACAGGAATAGTCAAACTGTTCCCTATATTCAGGCATTTTCGAGAAGTCCTCTGCTCTTCCGTGAATAAAATCAGCATGGATATCAAGCTTATTGCAAAGCTGCTTAAGAAAATCAATCCGCTTGTTAAGGCTGTCAAGAAGCGTTAACTTAATATCAGGACGAAGTATTTTCAGCGGAATTGACGGAAAACCTGCCCCAGTACCTACGTCAATAAGAGTAGATTCAGGCTTTATATCAACGTATTTAAGCAGACAAGCCGAGTCGATAAAGTGCTTGCAGAGTATCTCTTTCGGCTCCGTTATAGCGGTAAGATTCACCTTTTCATTGTATTCAACGAGAAATTTTGCATAAATATCGAATTTTTCATAGGCTTCACGTGAAAGCTCAATACCGTACTGAGAAAATTTTTTGCAAGATAGTTCAAAATCAGGTAGCATTTTTCTCTCCTTTCTCATGCATTAGCCATACTGCAAGCATGGAAACATCGGCAGGGGAGACTCCCGAAATACGTGAAGCCTGACCTATTGAAAGAGGCTTTATCTTGTTTAGCTTCTCTACAGCTTCAAGACGAAGCCCGTAAATCAGGCTATAATCCAGATCAGGTGGGAGCTTCTTTGACTCCATTTTTCTCATTTGATCTATCTGAGCGAGCTGCTTCTGAATATAGCCTTCGTACTTAATTTGAAGCTCTACTTGCTCACAAACCTCCCAGTCAAGCTCAGGTCTGTCAGGATCAAATTGAGCAAGATCGTTATAATTAATCTGAGGACGACGTATCAGATCAGTCATTTTACAGCCTGTTCCAAGGGCGGAAGTCCCTTTTACTACGAGAAACTCGTTAAGCTCCTCTGTTGGAGACACATTTAATTTAGATAAACGTTCAATTTCAAGAGCAGCCTGACGTTCCTTTTCGAGCAGCTTTTCATATCGTTCAAGCGGGATAAGTCCCAATTTATAGCCAATCGGAGTTAATCTCTGGTCGGCATTATCCTGACGAAGAATAAGCCTGTACTCGCTTCGGGAGGTCATCATTCTGTATGGATCGGCACAACCCTTGGTTACAAGATCATCAACCAGAGTTCCTATGTAAGAACTTGCCCTGTCCAGTATCATAGGCTCTTTTTCCTTTATTTTAAGGGCTGCATTTATGCCTGCTACGATTCCCTGAGCAGCAGCTTCCTCATATCCCGAGCTGCCGTTGAACTGTCCTGCGCCGTAAAGTCCCTGTAAGTTCTTAAATTCGAGGGTAGGGAGCAGTTGATTCGGATTGCAGCAGTCATACTCTATTGCATATGCAGGACGCATGATCTCTACGTCTTCAAGTCCGTCTATTGTTCGCAGAAATGCCAGCTGTACGTCCTCAGGCAGCGACGACGACATTCCCTGTAAATAGTACTCTTCTGTTGATAATCCCATTGGCTCTACAAACAGCTGATGTCGTGGTTTATCTGAAAATCTTACAATCTTGTCCTCGATTGACGGACAATATCTTGGACCTACTCCCTCTATTCTTCCCGAGTATAACGGTGATCTGTCAAGGTTTGAAAGTATCACCTCATGAGTTTTACTGTTGGTATATGTAATGTAACAGCTTACTTTATTCTCAAGTCCGTCTGTTTCAGTTGCAAATGAAAACGGAACGATTTTTTCGTCGCCGTCCTGTCTTTCCATTATATCAAAATTAATACTTCTTTTATTTACTCGACAGGGAGTACCCGTCTTGAATCTCCGCAATTCAACTCCATTTTCAGCAAGACTTTTCGATAAATATTTGCTTGGCAAAGCTGAGTCAGGACCGCTTTCATATGAAACTTCACCAATGTGTATCTTGCCTTTGAGATAAGTTCCGGTAGCAATTATGACTGCCTTCACAGCATATTCAGCTCCGAGAGAAGTTCTCACGCCAACGATTTTATTATCTTCAGTTATTATTTCAGCGATTTCTGCCTGCTTCACATAAAGATTTTTTTGATTTTCGCAGACATTTTTCATGTATTCGTGGTACTTTACACGGTCTTCCTGAGCTCGTAAACTGTGAACAGCAGGACCTTTTCCGCGGTTTAGCATACGGCTCTGGATAAAGCATTTATCAGCAGCTTTGCCCATTTCCCCGCCCAAAGCGTCTATTTCACGCACTAAATGTCCCTTTGCAGTTCCGCCGATTGAGGGGTTGCAGGGCATATTTGCGATTTGATCCAGTGATATTGTAAACATGACTGTTTTGCAGCCAAGTCTTGCAGAAGCAAGAGCTGCCTCAACACCTGCATGACCAGCGCCGACAACTGCCACGTCAAATTCACCCATTTTATATGTCAAATTTCTCACTCCTTATGTTTCACATGAAACATTTCACTTTCCAACGCAGAAGCGCGAGAAGACTTCGTCCACAACTGCGTCCGTGACTTTTTCTCCTGTAAGCTGTAACAACGACTGTTCAGCTTCATCAAGAGTAATATTTACAGCGTCCAGCATTTCACCAATTTCAAGTGATAAAATAGCACTTTCAATACCTTCAAGCGCCTTATCGATACACTTTTTCTGACGCTCATTTGCAGCGGTTGCCGTACCAAAATCAGCTTCTCCAAGCTTGAAAATCTCCTCCATACAGTCGTGAAGCTGCTCAACACCAGTGCTTTCTTTGGCAGATAAATATACGATATGTTTAATTTTTTCTTTCAGCAGGGAAGTATCAAGTACTTGTTCAACATCATTTTTATTGATAACAGCGATAGTATTATTTATATTAATTTTATTAATTAAATACAAATCGTCCTCCGTGAGCGGACAACTTCCGTCAAAAACTGCAATGACCAACTCGGAAGATGCTATCATTTTTTCAGCCATGTCAACTCCGATACCCTCGATAACATCGTCTGTTTCATGGATACCTGCTGTGTCAGAGAGTCTCAGAGTAATGTCTCCGATGCGAACAGACTCCTCAATAATATCACGGGTAGTGCCTGCAATCTCCGTTACAATGCTTCTCTCGCAGCCGCTAAGGCAGTTGAACAGCGTTGACTTACCCACATTTGGACGTCCTATAATTGCCGTGGCAACGCCCTCGCGGAGTATCCTGCCGCTGTCGTAATTCTTCACCAGCGAGCGAAGCTCCTCGCGTATCTCTTTCAGCTCATCTGTGAGCACCTCGGGACGGACCTCGGGGATATCCTCCTCGGGATAATCAGCCCACGCTGCAAGGTCGCCGAGAATCTTCATCAGCTTGTCGGAGCATTTCTTCGCCTTTTTGTAGGCTGCGCCCTCGCGGAGATTCTCCGCCATTTTCATTTCGCGCTCGCCCTTAGCGGAGATTATATCCATGACCGCCTCGGCTTTCATCAGGTCAAGCTTGCCGTTGAGATAAGCCCTCTTGGTGAACTCGCCAGCCTCCGCATTGACAGCTCCGTTAGCCAGAGCCGCACGGAGAACACGCTTGGTCACATAAAGACCACCGTGGCAGGAGAGCTCTGCAATATCTTCGCCTGTGTAGCTGTGAGGTGCGCGGAACACTGTCAGGATACAGTCGTCAAGGCGTTCATCACCGTCATGAGCGACACCGTAAGCGCAGGTGTAGCCTGCCATGTCCGCTACCTTTTTGTCGCCGTAAGGGGAGAATATCTTTTCCGCAACCTGTATGGCGTCCTCGCCCGAAATACGTATAACAGCTATTCCGCCCACTGCATTAGGCGTTGAAACAGCAGCTATAGTTGACATTTTATCACTTCCTAAAAAAACAACGGCTTATATGCAATACAATAATGATTATGTGTATCCATTGAGGAGGACCCTTTTGAAAAAGGGTCTCTCCTCAAACTCCTCCCCTAAAACTTTCGTTTTTGTTTATTCCCCGATAGGGGCGCTTACAAGAATATAGAATACTTGTAATTTTTAATGCGCCCTATCGGGGAATAAACCAGATAAAAGTCTTTGGAAAGGGGTTCGGGGAAGAACCTTTCCTCAGAAAGGTTTTCCCCGATAAATACGCATAAACTTTTATTTTGTATTACATTTTAAGCCGTTGTTTATAATAATTATAACTCTATCTTACCGTAGAGACCGCCCTGTATCTCGTCCTCAGGCTTTGGTCTCTTATAGTCCTTTTCAAAGCTTGTTGAGAGGTCAACGCTTCTGCGCTCCATGTTTACCTCTCTGTCGCGGTTTCTTCTTTCTCCGCCGCGTCTGTCGTTTCTTCTTCCGCCGTCACGGCGATTATCGCGTCTTCCGCCGCCTCTTCTTGGGTTATTGGAAGAAATGATTATCTTTCTGTAAGGCTCCTCGCCGACTGAACGTGAGGAAACGCCCTCGATATTTGAGATAGCAGAATGGATAACTCTTCTCTCGTATGGGTTCATTGGCTCGAGAGGCTGTGAACGGCCTGTTCTGAGAACAGACTTAGCAACCTTTGCAGCCAGCTGCTCAAGAGTTTCCTTTCTCTTGCTTCTGTAGCCGAGGCAGTCAATTGTAATTCTGTAGTAGTCCTTATCTCCCTTGTTAGCGATGATAGAACAGAGGTACTGGATAGCGTCGAGAGTCTCGCCGCGCCTGCCGATTATAGTACCGTTGTTGTTGCTCTCGATATTGATAACAGCGCCTGTCTCATTCTGATAAACCTGAAACTCTACTTCAATGTCCATAGCTCTGAGAATGCTTGTGATGTAGTCCTTAGCAAGCTTTACCTTTGGATTTACGAGGGACTCGTCCTCGATAAGAGTAAAGTTATCAAGTGAATAAGTCTCTTCGTCGTCAACAGCCTCAGCAGGATTCTCAACAGCTTCAGCAGCTGCTTCCTTCTTTACCTCGGCAGCCTTTGGCTCTGCCTTTGTTTCAGTAGTTACAACAGGCTTTGGCTCTGCAGCAGTCTTAGTTGCAGGCTCTTCAGCCTTAGGTGCGGGAGCAGTTGTTACAGGAGCCTTAGGAGCTTCAGCAGCTGCCTTTGGAGCAGCAGCAGGTGCAGCGTCTGCAACTGTAGCCTTTACCTTTGCTTCCTTTGAACCGATACCAAAAAGTCCCTTTTTGCCTTCATCGAGGATCTCAAACTTGATCTCACTGATACTTTTTCCGAATTTCTTAGCTGCCAGCTCTTTTGCTTCTTCGATTGATCTTGCTGTGAAAATTTCAGTCATACTTATACCTCCCTGAGGAATCAATCCTCATCATCGTTATCCTCGTAAGAATCGCCGTATTTTTCAGCCATGCGCTTTCTTGCTTCCTTAAGCTTGTCGCGGTTCGCTTTATTCTGCTCCGAGCGTGAAACGCCGTTTGACTTGCCTGATGATGAACCGCCGTTCTGCTGCTGTTCAAGAGCAGCCTGCTGCTCCATCATTTTCTGCATGAATGATTTCTTATTCGGATGTTTTTCTGCGTATATTCTTGCTTTTTCTTTTTCCTTTTCATTTATGACCTTAGTACGCTCGGGAGTAAAGTAGCAGTTAAGCGCAAAGGTAATTATGAATGAAAAGATTGATGACCATATCCAATAGAAGCCTACACCTGCGGGTACCTGAAATGCGAACCAGATAGAAAGGAGAGGAAGTCCGTACATCATAACTGACATACAGCCCTGACCTGCCTGCTGCATACTCGGGTTAGTTCTCTTCTGATGTATCTGGCTGTAAACAGATACGAGGAGCTGTGAAAGACCTGCAAGGAAGGGGATAGCTGCAAGTATTACAGCTTCCTTAGTCCATGAATCTGGGTGAATAGTAGGTGTTTTTCCGAGATTAGCACCGAAAAGTGTAAATCTCTCGTTGAACTCAGCTACCTTTGAAAAGAATTTCTCACCGAGAGAAACGTACTTGTCGCCGTTGTCTCTGAGGTGTTCCATAGTCATGAGCTCACATCTGAGGTTTCTGGTATCAACACCTGCAATGCCGCAAGCTTCATCGATGATATTTTTTGATATATCAAGGATATGTGTCACAGGCTTATAAATAACGTCAATAACGCCGAAGAGGAGGAACATCTGGATAAATGCAGGTAAACATGAGCCCATGGGGTTCACGCCCTCCTGCTGATACAGCTTCTGCTGTTCTTCCTGTAATCTCTGCGGATTATTGGCGAAACTTTTCTTGAGTTTTTCCAGCTTCGGGTTAAGAAGCTGCATTCTTGCCGCGCCCTTCTGTGTCTTGTAGTTGACAGGCAGCAGCAGTATTTTTGTGATTACCGTAAACAGAATGATAGCTACGGCATAGTTATTGCAAATCGAGTAAATAAGTCTCATCAGATAGCCGAAAGGCACACCGATAATATCATAAAGTGCGTTCAATATTAATCCCTCTTAATTCATTTTGTTGTCATCTTCCGAATAATCAGGATCCACATAATCGTACTTCCTGACTCTGAAGGTGAATTTTTCGGGGACGTGGTCTATACCGCCCATCGACCATGGGTTGCAGCGGAGTATCCTCCACACGGCAAGAGCCGAGCCCCTTATTGCACCAAAGCGCTCAACAGCTTTCAATGCATAAGTGCTGCAAGTAGGATAATACTTGCACTTAGGGGGAAAAAGGGGAGATATCAGCTTCCTGTAGAATTTGATAAGCCCCAGAACAATATATTTCATACACGCTTATTCTTGTTATCGAAGCTCCTGAACATCTTATTGATATCATTTACTCCGTACTTGTCCATATAGCCGCAGTATTCGTCTGATTTTATACTGCAGATAGCAGTTCTTGCCACTATTACGATATCCATGCCCACGGGGAGATTCACCTCGGCGTTCCGATAGGCAAGGCGGATAAGTCTCTTGGCTCTGTTGCGGCAGACGGCATTGCCCACTTTTTTTCCTGCGGTTATACCGAGGCGGTTAAAGGGCTTTCCGTTTGGTCTGACATATATAACCGAGTATTTTGAAGCGGCATACCTGCCCTTTTTATAGAGGGCAAGGAAGTCCTTATTATCGTTCAATATTTCCGTATAAAGCATAATTGCACCTGCATATAGCCGTCCTAACAAAAAAGACCACAAAATAAAGATTTTGTGGTCAGCCTCGTCAGTGAGTTAATCTTGCTCTGCCCTTAGATCTTCTACGAGCTAAAACCTTTCTGCCGTTCTTAGTAGCCATTCTCTTCATGAAGCCGTGCTCCTTCTTTCTGTGGAGCTTCTTAGGCTGATATGTTCTCTTCATATTCAGTGTCCTCCTCTCTCGAATTGTTATACAAGAGCCGTAAAAACCGCTCTGACAAACGTGAATTGCGTACAGAGACACTTCGCCCTGCATTACACTAAATCATTATATATTAAAAAGTCTCCCGTGTCAAGCAATTCCCGAAATTTTTTTATCTCCACATACATTTTCAGTTTTTTTACCAATATATCTTGAATGATTAACGGAATAATTTCAATACTTTGTCCAATTTCAGCCATTTTCTCAAATCATCAGAAAAAATGTTTTATGGACAGAAATTTTTTTAAACCAGCCTATTTCAACAATTTCACATTCGCAAAACAGGGTTTTGAGGGCTGATTTTAAGATGATTCAACACAGTTTTCAACAATATGTCAATTTGTGTGTGGAAAGAAGTTTTATTTTCTATCTGCTTTACAGTGAAAATCACTTGCATTTCAACAGTGTTTATGATATAATGGTCTTATATATTAATATAGGAGAGTATCGTTATTTTTTCTCCAACAAAAATACGGAGGTTTCTATGAATTCATTTGATGAGGTTTTTGAGAAAGTCAAGAGCTACTGTCTCGAAAACGGAAAAATACCTGAAATTGCAATAAAAACATGGATAAATCCACTTGTTCCCCTTAACTTCAACGGCACTGAGGCTGTTTTCAGCGTTCAGACAGAGTTCCAGAAAAATATCGTTATGACTACATACGAGGCTGTTCTCAAGGAAGCTTTCCTCAACGTCCTCGGACTCAATGTCAATATCGTCATCAATGTTGAATCCGAAGAGCCCGAAAAGGTAAAGGTCCCCACAGACGCCGAGCTGGAGCAGAAGCACGCTGAGCTGGAGCAGTCCTACAAATTTGCAAACTACGACTATACCTTCGATACATTCATCGAGGGACGCTCCAATGAGTTCGCCCTTGCCTGCAGTAAGTCTGTAGCCAAGAACTGCGGCTCAAAGGCTGTTCCCGACTACAATCCGCTGTTCATCTACGGTCCTTCGGGAATGGGTAAAACTCACCTCATCACTGCTATTGCAAACGAGGTAAGAAAGAATCACCCTGATTTCAACATCGTTTATGTTACCAGCGAGACCTTCGGCAGCGACCTTGTAAGCGCTCTCAACAAGAGCTCTATCTCCGATTTCCACGACAAGTACAGAAATGCCGATATACTTCTCATAGACGATATCCAGTTCTTCTCCGGCAGAGAGCGTATGCAGGAGGAATTCTTCCATACCTTCTACAAGCTCCATCAGGAGGGCAAGCAGATAGTTATCACATCTGATAAGCCGCCAAAGGAGCTCCTCACCCTTGAAGAGCGTCTGCGCACACGTTTCGAGGGCGGTCTTATCGCTGATATCTCCGCACCTGACTACGAGACCAGACTTGCTATCATCAACAGAAAATCCGAGCTCTTGGAGCTCAAAATGCCAAGCGAAGTAGCTGAATTCATGGCTAACCGCCTGAAATCCAACATCAGACAGCTGGAGGGCGCTGTTGTACGCCTTAAAGCTCTCAACCACTTTGCAGGCAGCCCTATAACTATATCAATGGCTCAGAGCGTAATGCGCGACGTCCTCGCTGACGAGCAGCCTATCCCGATAACTGTTGAGAAGATAATCTCAGAGGTATCCACAGTTTATGGCGTATCTCCCGACGACCTGCGCTCCAGCAAGCGTTCATCACAGATATCAACAGCCCGTAAGGTAGCTATATATGTAGTCCGCGAGATAACTCAGATGCCACTTGCTTCTATCGGTACAGAGTTCGGCGGCAGAGACCATTCTACTATCGTTTACTCGGTAACAAGTGTTACAGAGTCAATGGAAAAGGATTCAAACCTCAAGAATCTTGTAAACGACATCATCAAGAACATCAAGGACAAGAGCAAGGTCTGAGTCAACGTTTAAAAGTGTTGAAAATGTTATTTCAACAGAGTTTTCAACACTGTGTTAAAAACTGTTTTAAAAAACAAACCTCAGAAATTTTCCTATGCCGAAAAGTTTTTCGGATCATGTATATCATTTCACTCGGATATTATTTCAACATCTGAAACATTCAACACTCAACACCGATGTGCAAAAAGACTCACGAAAAAATTAAAAAATCTGTCTTTCCACCGTTTTCTCAACTTTTTTTCCATTTCAACTCCACATCGCTCAACCAAATCAACACATGATCCGCTGACGAGAAATTATTTTCACAATTTCAAAATTTTCACAACACCCCCTTGTGGACGAGCTTTTCGGCGTATATCTTCAAAAAATAACGATCCCAACTTTTCCACCGACACAATAACAACAACAATATATATTTATTCTTATCTTATCTTAGCTCATCTTATTTCTGCTAAGAATTTTCACGGAGGCATATCATAATGAAATTCATCTGCGATAAAAACGAGATCAGCGAGGCTATCAGCAATGTCTCACGAGCTGTATCACAGAAATCCACTATCCCTGCGCTTGAAGGTATAAAGGTACGTATCTCATCGGGCAGTGTAGAGCTCACCGCTTATAACCTCGAAATGGGCATACGCACATCTATCAGCGCCAATACAGAGGGCGAGGGAAAATTTGTTGTAAGCGCAAGACTTTTCAGCGAGTTCACAAGACGTATGTCAGGCGACGAGATAACCTTTGATATTGATGACAATCTCGTTATCAGCATTTCATGCAGCGCTACCGAGTGCAGCTTCCCTGCAATGTCGGCAAGCGAATACCCTGAACTCCCGAAGGTCGACTCTGCAAGGAGCTTCTCCGTAAAGCAGAGCATACTCAAATCAATGATAAATATGACAAGCTACGCTGCTTCACTCAACGAAAGCAAGCCGGTGCTCACAGGCGAGCTCTTCGATATAGAGGACGGCAGCTTCAATATGGTTGCTATAGACGGCTTCAGACTTGCTATCAGAACAGAAATGACTGACTGCACCGAGAAGTACCACTTTGTAGTGCCGAAGAAAGCTCTTCTCGAAGTTTCCACCCTTATTAAGGACGATGACGACGAGAAGCTTTGTACTGTATGCACCAATGACCGTCACATCATCTTTGAGATAGGCAACGTTTTCGTAATATCAAGACTTCTCGAAGGCGTTTTCCATAACTACAAGATGAGCATACCAAGCGGCTGCAAGACAGAAGTCATCATCAGCAAGAGAGATTTCTCCACCTGTCTCGAGCGCTGTTCACTTCTTATCGACGACAAGAACAAGTCTCCTATCCGCTGCGAGATAGGCAACGGCGTTATGAAGATAAGCTGCAAGACAGGTATCGGTAAGATAAACGACGCTATATCCGCCGATATTTCAGGTGAAACTGTTACTATCGGCTTCAATAACAAGCTCATTCTCGAAGCACTCCGCGCTGCCGAGGGCGACAAAGTCAGAATACGCTTCAACGGCGCAATGAAAGTAATAGAGATACTTCCGTTAGAGGGAGAGAGCTTCATATTCCTTGTAATGCCCATTCAGCTCAAAAACTAAAACCGACTGATACTGAAAGGCTGGTAATTATGGCTGGAAGAATCAAGATCAATACTGAATTTATCAAGCTTGACTCTCTTCTGAAGTTTGCTTCACTGGTAAACTCAGGCGGAGAAGCAAAGCAGCTCATACAGAACGGCGAGGTCCTTGTAAACGGCGAGGTCTGCACTATGAGAGGAAAGAAGATACGCCCAGGCGACGCAGTTTACGTGAACTGCCAAGAGGTAATCGTAGAGTGATAGTCACCTACGCTGACATTGACGGCTTCAAGAATCTCAGCGGCATTTCATTTGCTCCTGATCCTAAATACAATATCATCGCAGGTCCTAATGCTCAGGGAAAGACAAATCTTCTCGAAGCAATGTGGATACTTTCGGGCTGCAAGAGCTTTCGCGGCTCAAAGGAAAAGGACTATATCTGCCTTGGCGGAAACCGCATGGAATCCAAGATAAAGATACGCGACAGCGTCCGCGAGCAGAAAATAACCTTTGAGATGACCAGAAGCGCCTCAAATCCAAAGAATATCACGCTGAACGGCGTAAAACAAAAGGGCACGAGAGCTCTTTTCGACGTGTTCAAGTGCATAGCCTTTATACCCGACGACGTTGATATTATCAAGGGTTCGCCCGAAAAAAGGCGTAATTTCGTGGATATGGCAGCTTCACAGCTCAATCCCGTTTTTGTCATGCACATCAATAAAAACAATGCCATAATGAACCAGCGGAATGCTCTGCTGAAAGGCATTATGCAGGGAAATACCGACCGCGGTATCCTTGAGATATGGGACAGACAGGCTTCACGCGAGGGAGCAGTCATCTCATATATGCGCCATGAGTATATACAGAAGTTCAACTCTATCTGCGGCAGGCTCTACCGTACCATTTCAGGCGGTACAGAGGAGCTTGAACTGGAATACAAGTCCAATGTTTTCCGTCCCGAGGACTTTGAGAAGCCCTGCGGCGACGAGGCATATGAGCAGTATTACAGAAAGCTTGCGGAAACTGCCGAATACGACGTCAGAACGGGAAGCACCCATGCAGGCGTGAACCGCGACGAGATACTCATCAAGATAAACGGCGTAAGCGCCAAGGACTACGGCTCACAGGGACAGATAAAAAGCGCCGCGCTGGTCATGAAGCTGGCGCAGGCTGAGATATTCATGCAGAAGTCAAAGGACGCTCCTGTCATATTCCTTGACGATGTCATGGGCGAGCTTGACGAGAACCGTCAGCGGTTCGTGTTCGACATGATAAAGGATATGCAGGTGTTCATAACCACTCCCAATGAGAACGCGCTCCTGCCTGAAATTAAAGGCAAGATACTGCGTATAAGCGGCGGCAGCATAGCAGAGGTGGAAGAAAATGTATCTTCACATAGGGAATAACTACTCCGTTGACCTGAGAGATGTGGTAGGAATTTTCGACATTGAGAATACAACTGTTGAAAAGTGTACCAAGAAGCTTCTGGAACGTGCCGAAAAGGAGCACAAATGCGTGTATACCACCTATGAAATGCCGAAAAGCTTCATAGTTACCGTAAAAAACGGCAAAGAAAGGGTGTATATATCTCAGCTTTCGGCGGCAACATTGCGGAAACGCCTTAAAGAAGGCGGAGGATTCTGAAATGGAGCATTCTGACCGTAAATTAAACAGATTGCAGAATTACGATTATTCTCGGAATGGTCTGTATTTCATTACCATATGCACAAAAGACAGAATACCGTATTTATCGGAAATACACGATGTAGGGAACGCCGCCCTCGGCGTTCCAATCGTAAAACTGACGGAATACGGTGAAATTGTAAATGACAATATCAAAAAAATCAATGAAATATACAGATATGTTTCTGTTACGAAATATGTGATAATGCCGGATCATATCCATATGATATTATTTGTTTCGGATTTTGAAGATAGGTTCGTAAATTGCGGAACGCCGAGGGCGGCGTTCCCTACAAAATCCGTTTCTCAGATAATTAACGGATTAAAATCAATATCTACAAAACAAATTGGCTTTTCAATATGGCAAAAATCTTTCCACGACCATATAATCCGTAATGAAAAGGAATTTCTCGAAATTTGCGATTACATCGACAATAATCCCATAAATTGGGTAAATGACATATACAACCAAAATTATTGGAGGTAAATCATGAGTCAGCAGAACAACAACTACGATGAAAACGACATACAAGTCCTCGAAGGACTTGAAGCGGTCCGCAAAAGACCGGGTATGTACATCGGCTCTACAGGTCCCGGGGGACTCCACCACCTCGTTTACGAGATAGTGGACAACTCTATCGACGAAGCGCTGGCAGGCTATTGTACCGAGATAACCGTTGAGATACTTGAAGGCGATATTATCCGCGTTTCCGATAACGGACGTGGTATCCCTGTAGGTATCCACCCGAAGGAAGGCATCTCTGCGGCTACAGTCGTTTATACTATTCTCCATGCAGGCGGTAAGTTCGGCGGCGGCGGATACAAGGTATCAGGCGGTCTCCACGGCGTTGGCGCGTCAGTAGTAAACGCCCTTTCAGAATGGCTGGAGCTCACTGTCAAGGACGGCGAGCACGTTTACTTCCAGCGTTTCGAGCGCGGTCACTACGATGAACAGCTCAAAATCATAGGCGATACCACAGAGACAGGTACCTCCGTTATGTTCAAGGCTGACGGAGAGATATTCGAGAGCACTGTTTACGATTTCGAAGTGCTTTTAAAGCGTCTCCGCGAGCAGGCTTTCCTTAACGCAGGCATAAAGATAGTTTTCACGGATAAGCGCGACAGCGAGAATATCCAGACGGAAACTCTCCACTATGAGGGCGGTATCCGTCAGTTCGTAGAGCATATCCACGCTACAAGAGGACTTGAAGCTCTCAGCGGCGAGGTAGTTTATATTTCTGGTACTCAGGGAGATTCCTTTGCTGAGATAGCTCTCCAGTACAACGACAGCTATAATCCCGTAATACTGTCCTTTGCAAACAATATCCATACAAAGGACGGCGGTACTCACGAAACAGGCTTCAAGAACGCTCTCCTGAAGGTAATAAACGAATACGGCAAGAAATTCGGAAAATTCAAGGAAAAGGAAAGCTCAAAAAAGGGCAAGGACGCTCCTAAAAAGGAGATAGAGAGCCTTAAAAGAGACGATGTTCTCGAAGGACTTACAGCTATCGTATCTGTAAAGCTGACAGAGTGCGAATTTGAGGGACAGACAAAGGGACGTCTCGGAAATCCCGAGGTAAAGCCATTTGTAGAGAATCTTGTCACAGAGAAGCTGATGAATTTCCTTGAGGAAAATCCTGAGATAGCAAATATAATTTTTGAGAAGTGCCTTTCCGCATACAGGGCAAGAGAAGCCGCAAAGCGTGCAAGAGACGCCGAGCGCAAGAAGAACGCATTCGGAAACAGCTCAATGCCCGAAAAGCTTGCGGACTGCGCTGAACGCGACGCAAGATACACCGAAGTTTACATCGTCGAGGGTGATTCTGCGGGCGGCTCGGCAAAGCAGGGACGTGACAGACGTTATCAGGCTATCCTTCCTCTCTGGGGCAAGATGCTCAACGTTGAAAAGGCTCGTATCGACCGTATCTACGGCAACGACAAGCTTGAGCCCGTGGTTACTGCTCTCGGAACAGGTATCGGCGAGGACTTCGACATCGAGAAGCTCCGCTACGGCAAGGTAATAATTATGGCCGATGCCGATGTTGACGGTATGCACATCAGAACGCTTCTGCTCACTTTCTTCTTCCGTTACATGAGACCTCTCATCACCAACGGAAACGTTTATATCGCACAGCCTCCGCTGTTCAGAGTAGAGCGCAAGAAGAAGATATACTACGCATTCTCCGACGAGGAGCGCGACAAGTACATCGCTGAGCTCTCCGAGGACGGCAAGTACAAGGACGTTGAAGTACAGCGTTACAAAGGTCTTGGTGAAATGGATCCCGAACAGCTCTGGGAGACAACTATGGATCCAGAGCACCGTACTATCGTAAGGATAGGCATGGAGGACGCTCTCAAAGCAGACGAGACATTCAGCATACTCATGGGCGACAAGGTAGAGCCAAGACGTAATTTTATCGAGAAAAACGCCAGATTCGCACAGGATCTTGATATCTGACGGGAGTACTTATGGAAGAAAATTACAAGCTTGAAAAGGAATACAAGGTACCTGCGGACACATTCCGCGACGCTTACCTTGAATTCCAGAAAAAATACGTTTATCCGAAAAGCTACATTTACATGGCGATATTCGGAGTTTTGGCGATAGTTCTGCTGATATTCGGCATATTTGCAATGCATGACGCTCCGAAAAAGCAGAAATACATCATGTATCTTGCTTTTATCGTTGCCGCAGCCTTTTCGATGCGCGAGTGGTTGAATCCCCGTAAAATGCGCCGCAGTCTTACAGATTCCGTAAGAGCGCTGGGCGAGCCAATATACAAAATAGGCATTGGCGACAAATTCGTCGATATTTCTACAGTTTCCGACGACCTCAGCAATATCGTTGAGCCTGAGGAAGAAGAAAAAGGCGAAGAAGATACCGAGGACATTACCGAAACAGATCCTCTCCCCGAAAAGACAAGGATAAATGTTGACGAGGGCTTTCAGCTCATGGAGTACGACAGGTTCTTCCTCATGCTGGCAGGAAAGGAAATGTTCTATATACTCCCTAAGGAAGGTTTTTCGGAGTCTGAGCTGAAAATAGTAAGAGATATAAAGTAACAAACCCCATTTCAAAATAAATTCAATTCTCTCAGGAGGAAAAAATGCTTTACACAGACAACTCAAAGGTAATAAATACCGAGATAGTTGACGAAATGGAAAATTCCATGCTCAATTATGCCATGTCGGTAATTGTTTCCAGAGCGCTCCCCGATGTAAGAGACGGTCTGAAGCCTGTACACAGACGAATACTGTACACGCTCCATGAAAACGGACTTACTCCCGAGAAGCCCTACCGTAAATGCGCCGATACCGTCGGTGCGGTACTGGGACGATATCACCCACACGGCGACGCGTCGGTATATGACGCTCTGGTAAGACTTGCACAGGACTTCTCTATGAGATATCCTCTGGTCGACGGTCACGGAAACTTCGGCTCCATCGACGGCGACGGACCTGCGGCTTACCGTTATACCGAGGCTAAAATGGCAAAGCTCACCCTTGATATGCTCACGGATATCAACAAGGAGACCGTTGACTTCGTATCCAACTATGATGACCGTCTCAAAGAGCCTGCCGTACTTCCTTCACGTTTCCCGAATCTTCTGGTAAACGGCTCTGTAGGTATCGCCGTTGGTATGGCTACAAATATACCTCCCCACAATCTGGGCGAGGTAATCGACGCATTACAGCTCCTTATCGACGATCCCGACTGTACCCTTGAACAGCTCATGGAGCACATTCAGGGACCTGATTTCCCGACAGGCGGCATAATCATGGGCAGAGCAGGTATCCGCGCAGCATATGCAACAGGAAAGGGCAAGATAACTCTCCGCAGCCGTACCCACTTCGAGGAGATAAAGGGCAGAAACTGCATAATCATCGACGAGATACCATATATGCTCCGTAAGGAGAGACTCCTCAAGAGCATAAGCCAGCTTGCAAGAGACAAGCGTATCGAGGGACTTTACGACCTCCGCGACGAGTCCGACAAGGAGGGTATGAGAGTCGTTATCGAGCTGAAAAAGGACGCTGTACCGAATATCGTCCTCAACAAGCTCTTTGCGCTGACACAGCTTCAGGACACAGTTGGTATCATCATGCTTGCTCTGGTAAACAACGAGCCTAAGATACTCACTCTGAAGCAGATGCTCCAGCATTACCTTGATTTCCAAGTTGATGTTATCCAGAGAAGAACACGTTTCGACCTCCGCAAGGCTCTCGAAAGAGCCCATATCTTACAGGGCTTCGTGCTTGCGGCTGATTATATCGACGAGGTAATCGACATAATCCGCTCCAGCGCTACCGTTCAGGAGGCAAAGGACCGCATGATAGAGCGCTTCAAGGACGTTGATATGTCAGCTCTCCTTGACCGCGCACAGTACGACCTCACAGGACTTCACATCGAGGCTCAGACAGGTCTTTCACAGGAACAGGCTGAGGCTATCGTTCAGATGAGATTAGGACAGCTGACAGGTCTCGAAAGACAGAAGATAACCGACGAGTTATACGCACTTCTCACCAAGATATCCGACTTTGAGGATATCCTCGCAGACGTTAACCGTGTATATCAGATAATCATGGACGACCTCAACGTTATCCGCAAGAAGTTCAGCGACAAGCGCCGCACCGACATCGAAAACGTCAGCGGCGAAGTTGATATCGAGGACCTTATCCCCGAGGAGGACTGCGTTGTTACTCTCACAAACAACGGCTACATCAAGCGTATGCCGCTGACAGAGTACAAGACACAGCACCGCGGCGGACGCGGAATCACGGGTATGAAGCAGCGTGAGGAGGACTTCGTGGAGGAAATGTTCATCTGCGGCTCTCACGACAATATCCTGTTCATATCCAACAAGGGTATCATGTATAAGCTGAAATGTTATGAAGTTCCCGACGGCTCAAAGGCTTCGAGAGGCTTCAATCTCATAAATCTGCTTCCTCTCACCGAAAATGAGAAGATAGCGGCTATGATAAAGACCACGGACTTCAACGATGACAAGTTCATCACCATGGTCACAAAGAACGGCAAGATAAAGAGAACTAACCTCTCACTCTACAAGAACGTCCGCAAGAACGGTCTTATCGCTATAGGACTTGACGAGGGCGACGAGATAGAGGGAGTTCGTATGACCGACGGCAATGCTCAGCTCTTCGTTGCAACTCACAACGGTATGGCTATCCGCCTTGAAGAGAGCAAGATAAGAGCACTTTCACGTTCCGCTCACGGCGTAAGAGCTATCAAGCTCCGCGACGGCGACTACGTTGTAAGTATGGCAAGAGTCCGTGAGGGAGCTTCGCTACTTACCGTTACCGAGAACGGCTACGGCAAGAAGACCGACCTTGACAGCTATCGTATCCAGAACCGCGGCGGCTTCGGACTTACCAACTACAAGACAGACGATATCCGCGGCAAGGTATGCGGTATCAAGATAGTTGACGAGGAGGACGATATAATCCTCGTTTCAAGCGACGGTATCATTATCAGAATACTTGCCAGCGATATCCGTATCATGGGACGTATCGCAAAGGGCGTCCGCGTTATGAGAGTCAACGAGGGTGCGAATGTAGTTGCATTCACCCGTGCCGAGCACGACGACAACGCTGAGACCGAAAAGGTAGAGCAGCTCACAGAGGAGCAGCTCAAGGAGGCAGAAGCCGAGGCTGCACTTGAGGAGCAGAACGAGGTAGTCGTTGAAGCAGAGCCCGAGGACGACGATAACGAGGAATAATATCCCACTATAAGGAAAAAATCATTGATATACTTTTTGATTGCAGCAGTAATATTTCTGCTCTACGCCGTATTTGAGAACTTCTTTCTGCTTGTTGTCAGGCGCGAAAAGCTTGGCAGCGGCATTAAGATAGTACATCTTTCCGACCTGCACAAGCGGTGCTTCGGAGAGGGTAACTCGCGGCTGTGCCGTAAGGTCAGAGCAGAAAAGCCAGATATCATCATATTCAGCGGCGACCTTGTATCAAGGTCTATAATCACTCTCAGCAATGCTGAGGCGGCGCTGAGGGATCTGTGCGAAATAGCTCCCGTGTATATGATATATGGCAACCATGAGCAGAGCATTTCCGCGGAAATGCGGGGCGAGCTTGAAGCAATGTTTGAGCGGAATCAGCAGATAATGCTGAAAAACCAGCATACCACCGTGAATATCCGCGGCAGAGAGCTGAAAATATACGGTCTTATGGAGCATTACGGCGTCTATAAGAAAAACGGCGGCTACCGTGACCTTGACGTTATCGACAAGGCTTACGTTGAGGAAAAGCTGGGAAAATGCCCCGAGGGCGAGGTGCTGCTCATTGCTCATAATCCATTTTTCGGCGAAGCCTATGCGGAATGGGGCGCTGATTACACCTTCAGCGGTCATGTACACGGCGGTATAGTGCGGCTTTTCGGAGTTGCAATGCTGTCACCCGAGCGCAAGTTCTTCCCGAAGTATGCCAAGGGAGTCTATGACTTCGGCGGCAGGAAGCTCCTTGTTTCGGCAGGTCTTGGAAAGCTGAGGCTTTTCTGTCCGCCCGAGATAGTGGTATACGAAATTTAAGCCGATACTACGGCAAAAATAATGAGAAACAGTCCTCCCGTCCACGAGAGATCGTGGTTCAGGGAGGATATTTTTCTGCCTGTGAGAGAGCCGAGGATAAGTGCGGCAGCTCCGCATATGAACACCGCCGCCGCTGCGCCTGCAGCGGATATATCAGAGCCGCCGCAGCTCAGTCCCGTAGCGGCAGCGTCAAGGGAGCCTGCAAGGGCAAGAACAGCGGCTTCACATATGGACAGCACCTTTGAGCTGTCCATATCAACGGCTGAATCGTCGAGACAGAGCTTGACGAAAACAGAAAGCTCTCCCATTTTCAGGGAAATACCGTCCCTGTCGGAGATAAGCCTGATGATGTTGCGCAGTATGCTTTTTGCAATATTCAGCGAGCCGATAGTGATAAGCACCACAGTGCCGATGATATGGATAGTGTGGGACGTGATAAACCCCGAAATTATATCGGAAAGGGTTACGGAAATAAATAAAATCGCCGCTGAGAACATATCTATTATGAAAGCGGAGCTGAGGGGTATCCTTACGCCGCTGTTGCAGCAGGCAGCCGCCGCGAGATAAATGTCGATACTGACGATAAAAGCGAGAAAAAACTCTTTCAGCAAAATAAACACCTCCGTAGTATCATATGTTTCGGCTCAAAAAAATGACATTGTAGGGAACGGCGCCCTCGCCGTTCCGCGGTTTCCGAAATGAACTTTATTGTTTATTTGTAGGGGCTGATGCCTACATCAGCCCGACCAAACAATAACGTAATTAACGGGGCGATGTGGGTGACTCCCTGTAGTACAGGGAGATGTCCGCAGGACAGAGGGTACGGGTGCCTGTTAGGCATCGCCCCCTACAAGCTAACGGATTATGGCTGAAAATGCAAAAAAAAGTAAGTTTTTTTTCCGCGAATGTTGCTTTTTTTATGACTTTATGATATAATACCTATGTGTATCGTTATATTGTTGGGAGGGATAATTTTGATAGCAGGTGTTTCTACAGCTTGCCTGTATCCCAAGCCCATTGAGGAGTCTCTTTACGAGCTTGCAGTCAACGGTGTTTCTACCGTTGAGCTGTTCATCAACACTCATTCAGAGCTGAAAAAGGGCTTCGCTCACGGCATTGCCAATCTTATGAAAAGATTCGATGTCAAAAGCCCCTCCGTACACCCATTTACCTGCGAGATAGAGCCGCAGATGTTCTTTTCGGAGTACGAGAGAAGAATTGACGATATGCTTGAATATTACAAGCTTTACTTCCGTTTTATGAATATCGTGGGAGCCGATATATTCGTTTTTCACGGCGGAAAACCCACTTCCATATGCACTCCCGAGTTTTACTGCGAAAGGTATTCAAGGCTTTTCCGACTGGGCAAGGAGTTCGGCATAACAGTGGCAGTCGAGAACGTTTCGCGGTGCAAAAGCGCTTCATCGGTATTCGTAAAAGAGATAAAGAATATGCTCGGCAATGAGTTTGCCTTTGTACTCGATACAAAGCAGGCTCTGCGCTCCAATGAGAACCCCCTGAAATTCCTCGACGCAGTGGGCGACAAGATATGTCACGTTCACATAAGCGATTCGGGAGAAATGGGCGACTGCCTGCTTATAGGCAGGGGAAGATTCAATTTTAAGCAGTTCTTTGAAAAGCTTGCAGTATACAATTCGGATTGCAGCGTTATCTTGGAGCTTTACAGAGGCGGTTTTTCGGGTATAAGCGACCTGATATCCAGCTATAACAAGCTCTGCAGGATGACTGAACCTTACGGCAGGGAGCAAAGCTTATGAAGTGTCCATACTGCGGATATGAAGAATTAAAGGTAATAGATTCACGCCCTGTCGATGACAAGACAAAAAGGCGGCGTGAATGTGTCAGGTGCGGCGAAAGATTCACCACATTTGAAGCTGTTGAGATACCACTGCTTATGGTGGAAAAAAGAGACGGCAGCGTTCAGCTTTTCGACAAGGCAAAACTCATAAACGGCATAGTCTCAGCAATAAAAAAGCGACCTGTCTCGGCTGAGAAGGTCACTGAAATAGCCAATTATGTTGAGAATTACTACGCGAACGCCCTCAGAACAGTTGCCAAATCCACTGAGATAGGCGAGCTGGTGCTTGACAGACTTCGTGAGATAGATCCGATATCCTATATAAGATTTGCGTCCGTTTACAAGGATTTTACGGATATAGACAGCTTTGTAGCGGCTATAAGCGAATTTGACGGAAAAAAGCAAAAAACGGAAGAATATTCCGAATTATAATCTATGGAGGTTTTTACTATGAGCAATGGCACACCAAACGGAACAAATGGTTTTTTTGAGAAACTCGACAATTTCCTTGAGAATTTCAATGACATCAATGCCGAAAAAACATTTGTTGAGGCAGATGTAAAGAAGCATTATTTATTTGCTATGATCGCATATCTTATCCCTATTCTTTTCTTCCTGCCAATTTGTATGGACGGAAACTCCACATACAATAAATTCCATGCAAATCAGTCCCTGACATGGCTCATCGCAGCTGTTATCATCGGCATTATATTTGCAATTTTAGGATTTATCCCGCTTTTAGGCATTATTTTCAGAATACTCTGGCCTTTGGTTTATCTTGGCATATGTTTCTTTTACAGCTACGGCGCTTACAAGGGCAGGGCTTACAGATTCCCATTCGTAGGAAGCCTTCTCAACGTATTCTGATTCAGCTCACAGGCATTTTTATACTGCCGCTGTCCTCACTGTAGACCATTGAGGCTACGGCTGTATTATCGCATACAAGGAGCTCTGCAAGCATTTTTTTGTTCTGTGGGCTGTAGTTTTTCACCTCATAGACGAAAAGTCTTGCGTTTCTGCCTGCATAACGGCGGAGAGGGAGTCCCTGTTTATCCTGCATGAGGGCGTATTCCTCATAGACAGAGGAAAAGCTCTCGGGGATAGTCACGTTTTTTTCGGATATCTCCTCTACCTCCCAGCCGTGAGAGGCAAAATAGCTTATGCGCTGAGCATCGTTTTCGGCGGCTATGCTGACTGCTGATGTATCGTCATTTGCAGTGCAGGCTGCAAGAGCAAATGCAGCCGCAGCAGCCATGAATATCATCTTTTTCATGTTATCACTCCTATAACTGGTCAGTATTAAATCTTATTCACCAAAGTCCGTACATTATACCGAAAGGAGCACCAATGGCGCAGATAAGACTTGATAAATTCATATCCGAGCGCACAGAGTACTCCAGAAGTCAGATAAAGGAGCTTGCAGCTAAGGGAAAGATAACAGTTGACGGTACGGCGGCAAAGTGCTCAGACGTCAAAATAGACTGCGACACGGCTGTAGTGAGCATATGCGGTCAGGAGCTTAAAAGCTCGCGGTACAGATACATACTGCTGAACAAGCCGCAGGGCTATGTCTGCTCTACCGACGACAAGGACGGAGAGACTGTGATAAAGCTGATACCGCCTGAAATGCGGTCAAAGGGTATGTTCCCCGCAGGGCGTCTCGACAAGGACAGCACAGGGGCGCTGCTCATCACAGACGACGGCGAGCTGGCTCACCAAATATTGTCACCACGCCGAAAAATAACCAAAATTTATATTGTGAAACTTGCCAGACCATTTGAAAATAATTATATTAACAAATTTGCGGAGGGCATTAAACTCGCCGATGGGGAGACTTGTCTGCCCGCTCGGGTAAAATCATCGGAAAATAGCGATAAACTGGCGATGATACAAATTTGTGAAGGAAAATATCACCAAGTTAAAAGAATGTTCGCAGCCGTGGGCAATCACGTAGAAAGACTGGCGCGTGTTTCACTGGGAGCTTTGATTTTGCCCGAAAAACTGGCAATAGGACAGTGTATGGAATTATTGCACAAAGATGTTGAAAACTTGTTCAAACCACAGGATTTTGACCTTTTTTACAGTCAATTTTTCCCTGTTTTTTCGGCAAATCTAATAAACAACGATTTATAACTTTGGCAATTTAGCAACTTGAAAAATTTTGCAAAGTATGGTATCATATTATCATAGCTGATAGCGGAAAAAAATATATCGGCACAATTTTATACTGGAGGAACAGATTAAAAATGGCAGGCTTAACACTTAAAAACATTTATAAGAAATATCCGGGCGGCGTTGTCGCTGTTTCAGATGTAAATTTAGAGATAAGAGATAAGGAGTTTATCGTTCTCGTTGGACCGTCAGGCTGCGGTAAGTCAACAACTCTCCGTATGATCGCTGGTCTCGAGGAGATATCAGAGGGCGAGCTTTATATAGGCGACAGACTCGTTAATGATATCGCTCCTAAGGACAGAGATATCGCAATGGTTTTCCAGAACTACGCTCTTTACCCTCACATGACAGTTTTCGAGAACATGGCTTTCGGCCTTAAGCTCCGTAAGGTTCCTAAGGACGAGATCGAGAGAAAGGTTAACGAGGCTGCTAAGATCCTCGACCTTACACACCTCCTCGACAGAAAGCCAAAGGCTATGTCCGGTGGTCAGAGACAGAGAGTTGCTCTCGGTCGTGCTATCGTTCGTTCACCTAAGGTATTCCTTCTCGACGAGCCTCTCTCAAACCTCGATGCTAAGCTCCGTGCTCAGATGAGAACCGAGATCGCTAAGATCCACAAGAAGCTCGGTACTACATTTATCTACGTAACTCATGACCAGACAGAGGCTATGACAATGGGTGACAGAATCGTTTGTATGAAGGACGGTTTCGTTCAGCAGATCGATACACCTCAGAACCTCTACGAGAACCCTGTAAACAAGTTCGTTGCAGGCTTCCTCGGCTCACCTCAGATGAACTTCATCGACGCAGAGCTCAAGGAAGAGTACGGTCAGTATATCGTTGAATTCGGCGCAACAAACGGCAGAGGCAACAGATATCAGATCATCGTTCCTGAGTCAAAGGTAAACGAGGACCTCGCTGCTTACGTTGGCAAGGAGATCATTCTCGGTGTACGTCCTGAGTCTATCCACGACGAGGAAATGTACCTTTCAAATGCTTCTACAGGTATCATTGATGCAAACGTTGAAATCACAGAAATGATGGGTGCTGAGACATACCTCTATCTCCTTTGCGAGGGTATCTCACTCACAGCAAGAGTTAGCCCAAGATCTACAGCAAGACCTGGTGACGACATCAAGGTAGCTATCGATCCTAACAGAATCCATATCTTCGATAAGGAAACTGAAAAGGCTATTGTAAACTGATTAATTCTTTTCATATTTATCCTTTCTTTCTTGGTACACAGCGCCGCAAGACGTTGTGTACACGCAAATCACCGCAGTATATACTGCGGTTTTTTGCGTTATAGGAATATTTCATGCTACAGGAGAATACAATGAGCAAAATTAGAGATTATCTTGAAGCCCACAAGCAGGAAATGATTGACTTTCTTGCGGAATTAGTGGCGATACCCAGCGTTCAGGGCGAGGCTGAGGAGGGCTATCCTTTCGGAAGAATGCCTGCTAAGGCTCTGGAAACTATGCTGAAAAAGTGCGGGGAGTTTGGTTTTACTGTTGACAATGTGGAAAACTACGCAGGCTCGGCGGATATAAACTCACTTCCTGCGGAGCTTGCCGTGCTCACACATCTGGACGTTGTTCCCGTGGGTACAGGCTGGACCACAGATCCCTATGTACTGCGCCATGAGCCCGATACAGACAAGCTTGTGGGACGGGGCGCTATCGACGACAAAGGTCCGGCAGTAGCGGCTCTGTTTGCCGCAAGAGCTGTTAAGGAACTGGGACTGCCGCTTAAAAAGGGCATACGTCTTATTTTCGGCACAAATGAGGAAAACGGCTCCGCGGACCTTGCATATTACCGTGAAAAGCGCGAATTACCGCCAATGGTGTTCACTCCCGACGGCGAGTATCCTGTTATCAATGCCGAAAAGGGTATGCTGAGAGTTTATTTTTCAACAGTGTTCATTAACGGACTTATCAAGGGCGGAGAAGTGATAAACGCCGTTCCTGCGGAGTGTACCCACGATATCAGGCTTTATGAAAATGGCGATGTTTCCATGAATTACGGAAAAATGTACGGAAAATCGGCACACGCCTCGACTCCCGAAAAAGGTGAAAACGCCATAACGAATTTCCTGCAATTCAACAATTACGACCTGCCACAGCTTGTAAAGCTCAATAAGCTCTTCCCCCACGGCGAGTTCAACGGAAAGAGCTGCGGACTTGGCTTCCGTGACGATATATCGGGAGATATGACCTGTGTGCTGTCAATGCTTAACACCGAAGACGACAGACTTCACGGTGCTGTTGATATACGTTTTCCGCTTGACCGCAGAAAGTCGGAGATAAGAGATATCATTTGCGGAAGACTTCGTGCGGCTGGCTTTGATATCGACTCCTGCGAGGGAGTTGAGCCCCACTGCACCGACGAAAACAGCGAGTTCGTGCAGACGCTTCTCCGCGTATATGAGCGTGTTACAGGCGATAAGGGACGCTGTATAGCCATTGGCGGCGGCACCTACGTCCATGAGATAGAGGGCGGAGTTGCCTTCGGTGCGGAGTTCCCCAACGAGGACGGTCATATGCACTGCCCCGACGAGTTCATAACTGTGGAGAATCTGCTGAAAAACGCGGAGATAATGGCAGAAGCCATGGCTGAGCTATGTTGCTGATTATTTACAAATGGACGCTTTTTGCGTTTCTTAAAAATATAAAGTGCTCGTACATTGTGCTGTAAGCAATGTACGAGCATTGTTTTTTAATGAAGTGAGCGAGTTTACGAGCGACAACGTGGTCGCGGTCGAGCTGGCTCAGCTCGAGGCGGACTTTAAGTCCGCCTTTTGTTATCTGTCTGTTTTATCGGTAGTAGTTGACTTTTCGCCGTCGTGCTCCTTTTTGCCGTCAAGACCGTCAATAACGTCGTCCACAGCGTTCTGAGCGCCGTCGATGACGTCCTTGCCTGCATCGCCTGCACCGCCGACTATATCCTTTCCTGCGTCGCCGATACCGTCGGCAGCGTCGTCTATTCTGTCCTTAACGGAGCTATCCTGCCTTCTGTCGGTTGTGCTCTCGTATCTTTTTTCAGTTGTGCTTTCCTCCATTACTGAGCCGTTTCCGTCGTCGGTGTAATGACCGTCGTTATTGTCTCCGCAGCCTGTAAGAGTTGCACAAACCGTAAAAAATATGGAGCATATTGCTAAAAGCTTTTTCATACAAATCATATCCTTTACAGAGTATCGCTGTGGAGTCGTTTTCCACAGCGTATTTTTATTGTTTACTGATTTTCCCTGATTATCCACAGGCTTTTCAACTTTTTACCCCTTCCAGAAACTGTATTTTACGTTATTTTCCACTCTTTCAACAGAGTTATCAACAATCAAACAAATGAATCCACAGTCAATTCAACACCGTGTTGAAAACTTTTCCACCCCTCTGTGAAATGAAATTAGGACTATATTGCGATTATTTTCTGTAAAAAGAAAAATTGAGCGAAGTCATTTTTTAGCTATATATGTATGAAAAACTTTTTTGTGCACCTTTCCGTGATATTTTGTGTTTTATATGCTATAAGCGGCGAGCCGCCGCAGCCTTTTTCGCGTTGTAAAATCAACAAAAGGGAAAGTTTTTTCCGCGATTGTTGCTATTTATAAGCTTATATGCTATAATTAATGCAAAGCATTAATTATAAAAGATTAAAATGCCCTTGCAGATACGCAAATCAGAAAGGCGGTGTGAGATTGAACAGACTTATCGACAAACTTGCAATACTTCTTTTGTGCATGATGAGCCTTGCTATGAGCGACAGCTTCATTGAGCCTGTTATCGTGGTCATAACGGCAGTCACGGCTTCTGCGGCTGCGCAGCTCCTGACGGGCAAAGCGGCAGCTTCAATTATCATAGTCGCCTGTTCGCTGGCTTGCGGAGTATTTCCGCTGTTCCTATGTATGATACCGCTGATGCTGTACGACGCATTGTGGGAGAAAAAATGGTGGCTGGTGCTGCCTGCGGCGGCAGTTTTGATAAATATCGGCGATATGAAGATACTTCAGATAGCCATGACCGCAGCAGCTATAGCAGTTACCGTTATAATATATCTTCGTGTTTCGGGACTTGAACAGACCGTCACGAAACTCACACTGCTCCGCGATGAGATAGCAGGAAAGAACCGACAGCTGGGCGAGCAGAACCTCCGACTTGCGCAGGCTCAGGACAACGATATACATCTTGCCACACTAAAGGAGCGCAACCGTATCGCCCGTGAGATACACGACAATGTGGGACATATGCTCACGCGCTCTCTTTTGCAGTCGGGAGCTCTCATCGTCATCAACAAGGACGAGCAGCTCCGCGAGCCGCTGGAGAGTCTGAAAGCCACTCTTGACAGCGCCATGACCAGTATCCGCGAGAGCGTACACGACCTCCATGACGACTCCATAGACCTGAAAAAGGTCATCGAGGACAGTATCAAAACTGTTGACAGCAGGTTCACAGTTACGCTGGACTGCGACGTAAGCGAGTACATGGCAGGCAATGTGAAGCTTTGCATGATAGGCGTTATCAAGGAGGGGGTGTCCAATGCGGTGAAGCACTCCGCAGGAGATAAGATAAGCATTATCGTCCGCGAGCACCCTGCGTTCTATCAGCTTATGCTGGAGGACAACGGCAGCTGCTCGGAGATAAAGGAAAGCGGCATAGGATTGAAGAATATGCGCGACCGCGTGGAAGCGCTGAAAGGCAGGATAAGCTTTACGCCCTCTGCCGAGGGGTTCAAGATATTCGTTTCAATTCCGAAGTAATTATTAAGTTTAGAATTGAGAGTGAAGAGTTGAGAGTTTATGAGTTCGCTTCGCTCACATTATTTAAATAATATCGCCGCAGGCGATACCACAACTTTCAACTCTCAACTCTCAATTCTCAACTTTCAACTTTGTACAAATGCGCAATAAAGGAGAAATTATGAATATAGTAGTGATAGACGACGACAAGCTTGTAGCGCTGTCGCTGAAAACAATTCTTGAAAGCACGGGCAGTATCACAGTTGCCGCTATGGGTTCAAGCGGCGAGGAGGCAATAGAGCTCTACCGTCAGCATTGTCCCGATATAATGCTCATGGATATCCGCATGGAGGGCATGACGGGTATCGAAGCAGGCGAGGTCATACTGAAAGAAGCTCCCGAGGCTAAGATACTCTACCTCACCACATTTTCCGACGATGAATACATAGTCAAGGCGCTGAATATGGGCGCAAAGGGCTATATACTGAAGCAGGACTTCGACGGCATAGCTCCTGCCCTTGACGCGGTAATGCGCGGACAGAGCATATTCGGCGACAAGATAATCAATAAGCTCCCCGAGCTGACAGTGCCTAAGAAATACGACTTTGCCGCTCACGGCATAAGCGACAAGGAGCGCGAAATTATGGAGCTTGTGGCGTTAGGTCTCAGCAATAAGGAGATATCCGAGAAGATATTCCTCGGCGAGGGAACTATCCGAAACTATATCAGCAATCTCCTCGATAAGCTGGAGCTCCGCGACAGGACACAGCTTGCGGTATATTATTACACGGAAGTCAAGGCATAAACATTAAAAACAGCATTAGTCTACAGGCTAATGCTGTTTTTACAATATATACTTGCTAATTATGTCGAAATATGATATAATCAATCCGTTGCCTTACGCTCCTTTCTACCAAGAAAGGAGGTGAACTTGGCGTGGAGTATATCTTTTCATTTTTGATTTCTGTCAGAGCGAGTGTAGTCGCATACTACATTTGTAAGTGGCTTGACGGAAATAAGAACAAAAAGTAAGGCATAAGCACAAAGAGCCGGAGGTCGCACCTTCCGGCTCTTTTTTGGTGTAACTCGCATGGAATACATCATATCTTTTCATTGATATTATACACCACATTTCTATTATTGTCAATATATAATGAAGTATACATCGTAAAAAAACAGCGAAGAGTGATTCTTCGCTGTTTTTTTTATGAAGATGGTATAGAAGATTACTTAGTTGGGAGATTCTTTACAAGACCGAGGAGATATTTCTGTATAGCCAGTGCGTCCTCTGTAGTAACACCGTCATTGTTTCCTGCTACATCAGCGTTTGCATATCCGATATCGGTGATGTGGTGGGAATCTGAACCGTTTATGCCGAATTTATTGGGGTTAGCAAGGCTCTGCATGATGATAACTGCGTCTGAAAGGTCAACACTGCCGTCGTTGTTAGCGTCGCCGTACTTTGTTACCTTAGTATCGCCTGACTTTGTTGTAGTGAATGTTACCTGTACTGATGTGGTTGTTGTCTTTGAAGTAGTTGTAGTAGTTACAGGCTTTGTTGTTGTGATTGCAGGAGCGCCGCCCTCTTTGTATACAGCCTTGATAGATACGCCCTCGCTTACGGGAACTGTTATCTCGTCTGATGAGGTATCGCTTACTGTAGCGCCTGTTACCTCCCAGTGGTCGAAGCTGTAGCCTTCCTTGGCTGTAGCCTTTACGGTTACAGGATAGTCTGTGAAGTACTTTCCGCTCCATGTGCTGAGAGAATCGTCAAGCTTAATAGTATTGAACTTTACAGAGCCCTTGCTGCCGTCGTTGCTTACTGATACGCTTGCAAGACTGCCTGTGAGGCCCATGTAGCTCTTCATCTGGCTTGTAACGTTGCTGTATCTTGTATTGTAGAATGTTTCGAGGAGCTGATAATCCTGATCGAAAGTAGACTCGTTGTGAGTGTGCTTGGATGACGGGAAACGCTTGTATGTATCAAGTATCTGCTGCTTGAAGCCCTTGTAGTAGTTGATAGCTTCTGTAGTCTTCTTGGTATCGAAGTTATAGTTAGCCATATCCATGAAGCTGAGCTCGAACTGCTTCTTGAATTCAGCGTTCTTCATGAGGTTGGTGAAAGCTCCGCTGAGAGAGCCGCCGCCGCCCATGAAGCCGCCCCAGCCTCCCATACCGCCGCCGCCGAACTGGCTGAAGCTGTTGTAGGTAGGACCTGTTTCGTTTACCTTGTCTGCAAGATTTGCAGCATACTCTGTATCAAAGAGCACCATGCGCCACTTGCCGTCTGCGTAAGGATTCTCGGGATCGACTGTATTTGCACGCCATACGCCTGTGTTGTTGCTTGGCCAGTCCTTGTTAGCCCAGTATATCTGAGCTGCGAAGTAGTCGATAAAGCTCTGGATATCCAGCTTTTCAGCTATCTGCTGATAAGCTGCGTCGCTTGTCATATCAGCGCTTGAGATCTGGCTGAGAAGGCTGTTCCACTCGGTGAGATCCTGATCGTTGCCGTCCTCAAGAGAACCGTTCTTGATGAATGAAACGTCGTTCTTCTTGATACCGTAGTGTGACTTGAAGTAGTCTGAGTTATACTTCTCCATGAGCTGATAGATGCCCCAGAATTCGCCGTCGATGAAGAGTATGCACTCGCTTGTAGCCTGAGTAGCCATATCTCTGTCGCCAACGAGAGACTGGTTCACTGAGTCACGGAAGAAGCCAGCCATGTTGTCGTTTCCGCCGTTTCTTATAGTGAAGCCGTCGAATGTGTCGATGACCTTGTTATTCTTTTCCTTGGTTGACTTGCCCTCGAAGAGGTCATACTCAACACTGCTCTTGCCGTAGTCCTGACGAGCGAAGATGTTGAAGCTCTTCTGAGCCCATGCACGGGAAGCTGCGCCCTTGGTTCTGATGCCGACGTTCTGGGAAACAACGCTCTTGCCGTTCTCGAATATCTCGATATTGGCAGGACGCTCCCATTCTGAGCCCTTCTGGTTGTAGTTAGCCTGCGACATGAATGCGAAATCTCCCATTCCGCCGCCGCCGAAGCCGCCCATGCCGCCGAAACCGCCAGCGCCTGCCTGCTGACCGTCGCCGCCTGCCTGCTGACCGCCAAAGCCGCCGAAACCACCAGCTGCTGCGCCGTCGCCGCCAGCTGCACCGCCGAACTGGCTCCAGTCAAATCCGCCTGCACCGCCTGCTGCTGCACCGTCACCGCCAGCTGCGCCGCCGAACTGACTCCAGTCAAAACCGCCGTTCTGACCGCCCATGTTCCAGCCGCCCTGCTGAGCGCCGCCTTGCTGTGTATCTTCATCTGCATTGACTACAGGACCGCCTGCGCCGCCGAGGTTAATACCGCCTTCTTCACCAAAGTTGAAATCGCCTATTACACCTGCGAAATTCATGCCCATTGGTTGATCACCTTGCTGACCGTTGCCCTGCTGCTGACCGCCCATGTTCCAGTTGCCCATGTTGAAGCCGCCCTGCTGCTGTCCGTTCTGTCCCTGAGCAGGCTGTCCCTGTCCCGGGTTGCCCCAGTTGCCCATGCCGGGGAAGGTCATGCCTCCGCCGCCCTGGTCGTAAACCTTGCCCAGTACATAGATACCCTTGTCGTAATCGAAGAGGTTATCGGGATCTGTAACCAGTGAGATGACCTTCATCTTCTTGTATCTTTCAACGTTAGCTGAGCCAACGAAGTATGTCTTTGTGATGATATCGCTTGCTCTGCCCTGCGAGTCAACAGCTACAGCGCGGACTACAGCAGCCTTGAGAACGCCCTCATCGGGAGCGAGGATATCTGTATAAGCTGTGATATCAGTTCTTGCGCTGTATTTGTTGGGCTCGCTTGTCATATCCTTTATTGTAAGAGGAGAGGAATACTTTTCTGAGGAAGCTGTAGGATCGCTTCCGTCTGTTGTATAGTAAACTGTAGTTCCCTGTGGTACTTCGATAGAGAGTGAGAAGCCGTTGTCATAGAAGCCGCTCTCTGCTGAGAAAGAGGGAGTTCTTACAGCGTTTGAGCCCTCGGGAGCCTTGTTTTCAGCGTTAGGAGTGCCTGCCAGCACATAGAACTCGCCGCTGCCGTCGGGATACTGACCGTATGAGGTATCCTTAGCCATATCGCCGAATGTTACCTGTGAAGCTATATTGCCTGCTTTATCTGTAAGTGTGAGAGTCTCGCCGCTGGTTGAAAGACCGAAAGGAGCTATCTCCTTGTTGGTCTCGCCTGCTGTGCCGTCGCAGAAGATTATCTTTCTGCCGCCTGCCTGAAGAGTAGTGCCCTCGGGGATAGTGAAGCGATAGGGTGTCTCCGCCTTGTCTGTGATACCCCAGCCGCTGATGTCTACAGCGCTGCCCGAGCCGTTGTAGAGCTCTATCCAGTCATATGTGCCGCCGTCGGGTGCAGCATATGAACCGTTCTTTGGACAAACTTCGTTGATAGTAACAGTGCCTGCCGCAGCAGCCTGACTTGCAGGCATAAGACCTGCTGTGCCGAGGAGCATAGCAAGGCTCATGATACCTGCGCCTGTACGCATAGCTGATTTCTTGAACATAATACGTCCCTCCATAATGATTTTTCATGTTTTTGAGCGTGATACCGCCCGATTTTTCGATTAATCTTTAAGTAGATAATAAATAAATAGTCTTAAAATAATCTTAAAGTAAACTGAAAATGAAAAATGTGGAAAATGAACTTAAAGTTCAATATATCGGGATATCTGGCAATTTCAGTATATCATTATCACCAAAGGAAGTCAACTAACAGCGCAAATTTTGAATAAACTATGAAAAAGTCAGCAATAAATGAAACGTTCTGTGCACAAAAGGTGTACTGAATATCCAGAAAAAACCGCTTGACGTCCCCGTAAATATAGGGTATCATATTGTAGGGGCGCTTTCCGAGCGCCCGTGATACATCTAAAAGATACATTATGTAGGGGCTGGCGTCCTCGACAGCCCGATATGATAAAATAATAACGGGGCGATGTAGGCATCGCCCCCTACAATATGAAAAGGGAGAAAAACGCAATGTTTCAAGGTTTTTCGCAGGAAGCTCTGGAATTCCTGCTTGGCATAAGACACAACAACAATAAGGATTGGTTCGAGCCGCGGAAAAAGATATACACCGAGAAGATATTCGAGCCCATGAAGGCTCTCGGCGAGGAGCTTTTCGCGCCCTTTGCCGATGTCGATGGCATGATGTACAAGGTTGGCAGGATATATCGCGACGAGAATTTCGCGCCCTATCTCCACTACCGCGATACCATGTGGATATATGTCCGCTATGACGCATGGTACTGGAACAAGACTCCCACCCTGTATTTCGAGCTTTCTCCCGAGGGGGCAGAGTTCGGTTTCCGTATCTCCAAGCCCGAAGCCGCCGTTATGGAGCGTTTCCGCAGCGGACTTCTTGAAGAATCGGAGCCGTTTATCAACATGGTCGATGAACTTGTTGAAAACTACGGACTTACTCTCGGCGGCGACGAGTACAAGCGGAAAAAGTCCTGTCCCGTACCCGAGCTGGAGCGCTTCTTTATTAAAAAAGGGCTGAGCCTTTACACAAAGGTCAGCGAGCCAGCGGAGCTTTTCTCCCGAAAAATAGCCGAGCACACCGCCGAGGTGTTCAAGGCGTTGCAGCCTGTAAACGACTATTTCCACGAAATTGTTGAAATTGAGGAGCTTGCAAAGGCTCTTGAAAAAGAGGACAAGCTTCAAACAGAGCCCGAGCCCGAGATAAACATGGTAAAAGCTCCCGATGTTGAATTCATGTGGTGACGAGCTGAGCCAGCTCTACCGCAGCCACGTTGCCGCTCGGCGCGGAGCCCGCGCTGCCTTACCACGTTGTCGCTCGTAAACTCGCTCACTTTTTCCAAAACCGTTACCTGTACATCGCTTACGGCACATTGTATATTATATGCGGAATGTAGGGGCTGCCTTTGGCAGTCCGCGCCTAACATAATAAATATGATTAACCGTATTGTAGGGGGCGATGACCACATCGCCCCGAATATTTTGATTATTCCACGCATAATAATTATGAATTATGCATTATGCATTATGAATTAAAACAGCCCTCTTACGTCCTCAAAGCTGAGAGTCGGCTGCAATGCGAGGTTTATCCCGAATGCAAGGAGCTGAGATGCTCTTTCGGTCAGTCGGTCTATATCACGGGGAGTTACCATCATATTAGGCAGCTCCCCGTTTATGCTTTTTCCCGTGAGGCTTCTCACTATGGTATGCATATCCACAACTGTGGGGACTCCCACAGCTATGACGGGAATGTGGAAAAGCTTCTCCGAGAGCTCCTGCCGACGGTTGGAAACGCCGCTCCCCGGGGAAATTCCCGTGTCCGTGAGCTGTATCGTCGTGCCAAGACGGCTAATATCCGTGCAGGCGAGGGCGTCAATGGCGATTATGGCGGCAGGGCGGAGCTCCGCCGATATTGCACGGACTATCTCTGCAGTCTCGATACCCGTCTGTCCCATGACTCCCCCTGCAAAGGCGCTGACAGGACGCAGGGACGTGAGAAAGTGCTCCTCGCCGCTGTCAAGCTCACCGCGCAGATGCCGCGTAGCAAGCACCTTTGCGGCAGTCTGCGGACCTATGGCGTCGGGAGTTATATCGTTGTTGCCAAGCCCCACTACAAGGACCTCTCCCTCGGGCAGAAGTGCGGCGAGCTCCTGCGAAAGCTCCTGAGCCATGAGCTGATAATCGTCGGAAAATCGGCTCAAACTGCTGCCCTCAAGGGTGATGTAGCGCCCCCTGCCCTTGCCGATAGCGTCAAGGCAGCTGTCGTCGTCGATGATGATCTCCGTAATGTCGAAGGCTTCTCCCCGAGTATAGATGTGAACGTTTTCGGGAAGACTGTCGGCAGAGAAGCTTTCAAGCGCTAAATCTGTGCGTATTTCCATGATTTCCTCCATATTGTGCATATTGCTTTAATTGTGGAAAATATTTCTAAGGATAATTTCACTTTTAACTATTGAAAACAATGTGGAAAAATGCTATAATTATATTTGTCTCAGTATGGCAGCTGTGCGTTGCAGCTGTCGGGAGTGAACGAACCCGTGTTTGCTCCTATTATCTGTAAGATGCGGACGAATATACAGTCTGCATTATCCAAGGAGGTGTAACAAAATGCCAAACATTAAGTCTGCTAAGAAGAGAGTAAAGGTTAATGCAACAAAGGCTGCTGCTAACAAGGCAAGAAAGTCTAATCTCAAGACTATCCTCAAGAAGGCTGACGCTGCTGTAGCAACAGGTTCTGCTGATAAGGCAGAGGCTATCAAGGTTGCTATCAAGAGAGTTGACCAGGCTTGCGCAAAGGGTCTTATGCACAAGAATAAGGCTGCAAGAAAGAAGTCACAGCTCGCTAAGAAGCTCAACTCTGCTGAGTAATCGGTCTCTTTAATATAAGAATCAAAAACCCCTTGCGGACAACTCACGGTCTGCAAGGGGACGTTTTTTATCAGTTATTAGTGATTAGTGCATAGTGATTAGTCATTAATCATGTAGGGGCGAGTTCCGCTCGCCCGTGAGTTCCTGATAAATCATTGTAGTGGCGCCATTTTGGCGCCACTACAGCTTCTAATCACTAATAACTAACAACTAATCACTAAAAATGCGTGATAAACTTTGTTTATCAAGCATTTTTCTTAACTCATCTTAGATTTAGCGACTTCGCGGAGAACGTGCTCCATAACTTCTTCGGGAGTAGGGACTTTTCCCTTGCCGATATTATTGATAGGTGCGTTGGGGTTCTTGCAGGCTTCTGCAATTGATTTCTCTATCTCGCGCTTTACTTCCTCTTCACTTACGCCATTCTGTTTTGCGATGCTTTTGAAAATATCGTTGCTTTTCATTCGACCTCTCCTTTAAAACAGTGTTTTATTCCTTTACGTATACTCCGACTATCTCTGAGATGTAAGCGCGGTGATAAGCGTCGCCGTTGAAGAACTTCTCAGGGATACCGTCGTCTGTGATGAAGCCGCTCTCCTGTAAGTCGTAGCTGTAGAGCTTACGGCATACAAGTACCAGCTCTGACTCTGCAAATGTCACACAGCCGTCTATCTCAGCAGGAGTGAGACCTGTTTCCTTTGCCTTGTCGCAGTCTCTGCCCGAATGTGAGCCGCAGAAGGAAAGGGCTTTTCTGTATTCCTCGCCGAGGAATGATACCGTATAGCACTCGTTATCCTCGATATATCCGTAGGTATAGCGTGTAGGTCTTACATAGCAGGTAAGTACGTTCTTGTTCCAGAGTACGCCAAGCTGTCCCCACGAAGCGGTCATGGTATTGAAATTATCCTTGTTTCCGCCTGTGAGAAGCATCCACTGCTTGCCGATCTTCTCAAAGGGATTGAATGAAAGCTCATTGATCTCGATTTTTTTGAAAGCCATGATAAATCTCCTTTTTTATTTTTTGTTATGTCGAGTCTCTTCTCCGCTGTAGGTCGGGGTGAGGCTTTTTACTTTAATATGATATTCGGGATCATCACGGCTTATACAGCGTCAGTGGGTTCTCAGCGCTGATTTATAGCGCAGTCTCAGCTTATCTGTGATAAGTGCGATAAATTCCGAATTTGTGGGCTTGCCCTTTCCCGTATCTACTGTGTAGCCGAAAAAGGAATTGAGAGTATCCACGTTGCCCCTGTCCCATGCTATCTCGATAGCGTGGCGGATAGCGCGTTCAACGCGTGAGGACGTAGTATCGTAGATACCTGCCACAGTTGGATAAAGCAGCTTTGTAACGCTGTCCAGCAGAGTTTTGTCCTCTATGGAGTAGAGTATAGCTGTTCTCAGATAGTGATACCCCTTTATATGAGCAGGAACGCCCAGCTGGTGTATCATATCGGTGACTACTACCTCCATATCGTCGCTGAAGCTGCTTGCTCTGTCGCCGAGTGCGGAGTTTATAGCGGCACACAGGTCGTCTGCACTGCAAGGACGGAGCAGGAACTTTGAAGCACCGTTCTCGATGACCTGTTTTTCGATGAACTCGTTGTCGTAGGCAGAGGTGACGATGAAAACAGGCGGCTTTACGCCCATTTCACGTACAGTTTTCATAAGGGATATGATATCGCCGTTCTGTGACGATATATCCAGCACAGCTGCGTCTGGGGGATCCTTTTTTATGGATTCCAGTATAACGCCGCAGTCCTTGCGCCTTGTATAGGCATACATACCCTTTTCGCGGAGCTTATTGGCTGTGCTCACGCCTGTTTCGGCAGAGTCGTCGCCGATAAGTACCTTGATCTTGTTATTCATATTTTATACCTCCTTTTGCATGGCAGTCTCATGACCGCAATATCAATGATATCACATCGCAAAAGGAGCAGCAACGGCTAATTATAGGACTTTCTGCGTTTTTTATTCGGGAAATGCCGCAAATTATAAGTGTAATAAATCGCCGTCGAAAGCCGCTGTCGCATAAAACTGAAAATCTATGAATAAAGCGGTTATTTCCGCTTTTTTCTGTGAAGGACGCCCTCCGACATTTCTCTTACCCTTGTACCCTCGGGGAAAAGCTTGTCGGCAAGCTTCTGCAAAGCGTTCTTTTTGACTGTTTCTGTATGAACGGGAGCAAGCTTAGGCTCGCTGGCGGCTTTACTCCACTTTTTTTTCACATTATCGGAAAGATAGGGTATTATCTTGTTTCTATCGCCGATATAGCTGTGCAATTCGAGGAATTTTAGCGGCAGCTGACAGCCTTCGCCGCCGTATTTCCCGAGGAAGTCGCCGAAGTGGAAATCCAGCATCTCCTCGAAATCCCTTTTTCCCTCCATAATGCCCTTATTGTTCTTCATGCCCTCGATGAGAGCCTTCTGCTGGTCGTTTTCGGGCTCAAAGTCCTCAATGAAGCCCAGAGGTCCCAGCACTATAAAACCTATCATGTGGTCATCGCCGCAGAAGTCGCTCTTTGGCGCTTTTGTCTGCGGTATATCGAAGCCGTAGGCGGCATAAAGGGCAAATGCACATCTCAGCGCCATGAACTTATCCTCGTCGATATCGTAGAGGTGTTCTTCCTCAACGTAGCCGCGGAGCCTGCCCGACTTTACCATGAGCTGGAGCACAGGCTGAAGCATCAGCGAGCGCATACCCCTGACAATGGGGGCTTCAACGTCATTGGTGAAGTTTCCGCCGATATGGAGGATATTCCCTGCACTTGTGCCCGATTTCTTGATAACGGCGTCGAGATAGGCGCTTCCTGCGGAATCGGGGATATTCTGCTCGGCAGGGATAACTATGGCGTCATATGAGCCGTATCCGCAGTTGCAGAGCACCTTGACCACCACATCTCTCGGATAGTATGAATCCGAAACGATTATGACCTTATGGCGGCAGTCCTTGGCTTTATCGAAGAGAAGCTTTCCCATTTTTCGCGGAAAGGCGAAATGCTCAACAAGGTCGCATTCCCTTGTCATCAGCTTTTCCCTTGCCGTCGGAGGGAGTCCGCTTATCTTCATGAATATGTCGTATATCTTTTCAAGGGTGACGTTGCTTTTGAGGGCGTATTTCTTCTCGGCAGCCTTCTGCGCTTCGATCCTCAGCTCGGAAAAGGTCTTGCTGCCCGTGCTGAACATTGCGAAGTCCTCCTCCATGAAGAGGAAGATGTCCTCATTCCGTGAAAACGGCATAAGCACCAACGTATCCCACATCTTGAAGCTTGTGGCGGAGTGGTCGTTGCGGGACACCTCATGGAGCATTTTCACGGTCAGTTCGTCCTGCGGCGGAGAATTATGCCGCAGTGGTGAAAATTCGTCGTTCATGCCGCACCTCTTTTCGTTATTTTGCGGTTGTCGTCGGAGCTGATGATGTCTCCGTTTCTTTTTCCTTTTCCTTTGGCTCGATGCCGCGCATTTTCTGATACTCGTCAAGAGTCATGGCACCGTCGGAGTTATAGGCTCTTATAAGAGCGTCCTTGCTGGTGAATTCCTCGTTGTATTCGCCCTTTTCGTTCTGAACGTACTTGCCGTACCAAACGCCGAAGAATGACCATACTGCGTTGTCGCGGAAAGCCGTGTCCATATCGGGAACGCTTCCGCATTCGCTGATAGCGATGAGCTTATCCGTGCCCGTGAACTTCTGAACAGCGGCAAATTCCTCATAGAATCGGCTGCCGTAGTCCTTTTCGCCGTTGAAGTAAAGGTCAACTGAGGCGATATCAAATGTACGCTTGTCAACCATAGCGGTGTTGCTCTGACCGTTCCATATCCAGATGAGGTTGTCCAGCTCGAAATACTTGGTAAAGCGGTCATAAATGAGCTTCCAGAGCCACTTGTAGCTCTCAGAGCCCTTTGCGCCCCACCAGTACCAGTCGCCGCAGCCCTCGGGGAGAGGTCTCCACAGCACGGGTACTCCTCTGTTTTTCAGCGATGTGAGCTGACCAGCCATATTGTCTATATCAAGTAAAAGTCCGTAGCATTCCTTGGAAATATCGCCCTTGCTGTAGAGCTCGCGGAGCTCTTCCTCCGTAAGCTCGGCAATTTCCTTGTCGGTGACAGCCTTGGAAATATCGAAATCAGTATCCTCTGTGCGGACGGCGCTCTTTTTCTCCGAGGGAGCCTTCCAGTACCAGCTCACGCAGGAAATACCGCCGTTCAGATACCATTCCGCAGCCGCGTCCACTTCCTTGAAGCTTGCGTCGTAGCTGTTGTCGGGGACTTCAAAATTCGAGAAGCGTATAACAGGGTATTTGCCTGTGGTTCGGTAAACAAGGTCAAGCTCGGAGTTGTCTCCGCCGTAGGCATACTGACCTGTTATCATGTATTTTCCGTAGTTCTCGGAGAGGAAGGACATGAGCTCCTTTGCGGATTCCCCTGCCTTTTTGTTTACAAGCTCGCCCTTTGCGTCGTAGCTTATATCGCTGAGGGAGGTATTGTTCTCGATTTTGAGATAATCAAGGCACATATCGCCGTTTTCGGGAGTAATTTCAAGCTTTTGCTTGCCCTTTGTGAGGAAAACGCCGTAAATGGTGATATAAGTGAACTTTCCGTTGTCGGTAGTTTTGAACTCGGTGAGCTGCTCGTCGCCCAGCTTCAAGCGGCAGGTAACAGCCTTGTCCGTTGAGATATTGAAGGAAAGGTCGTAGTGCTGATTGCTGGGTACGTCTATCTCGAATACCACCGAAGCCTTGCCCTCGCTGCCGAAGCCTGTAACATAGCCGTCGCCGCTGAATTCGGGCAGGTCTGTGGCAGCCTTGGCGCCGCCTTTCAGCTCAGCCTTTTCAGCCTCGTAAAGATTGCCAGAGGCTTTCTTTTCTATCTCGGGATAGGTCACGGGATAGTCGGGAAAGGTCTCAACAGGTACGGCAGTAGTTGGCTCTGCGTTCTTTTTAGCGGTAGTTTCCTCCACTATAGGCACAGAAGCCGTCATTTTGTTTTTCTTGTCGCAGGCTGCAAAAGCCGAAGCGGCAGCTCCCACAGCACAGGCGAGAGCTATTATCTTGCGAATATCCATTTATTCCTCCTGTTTTATCAGGCTTTGATATTATATGTCTTACCCTCTTCGGCAGCGATGATGACAACGCCGTCCTCTATAACATAGTCAACTGCTTCTCCGCCGCAGGATACGCTTACAGCGGTATTAGCTCTCAGGCGCAGCTCTCCGCCGAAGTCAGAGGTGATATCGGCATAGCAGAGCCTGCTTTCAGCCCAGTATATGTCAACTGTGAAGCCGCCCTTTGCACGGAGTCCCTTGACGTGACCGTTAGTCCATTCCTCGGGAAGTGCAGGCAGCAGATTTATCTCGCCGCCGCAGCTCTGCATAAGAGCCTCTGCTATAGCGGCTGTAGCTCCGAAGTTGCCCTCTAACTGTAAAGGCGGCTTGGAGTCGGTGAGATTCGGGTTGCAGTAATGTGATATCATGCGTTTGAGGTTTTCCGAGACCATAGTGCCGTCGTAAAGTCTCGCCCACATATTGGTCACCCATGCGCAGCTGTAGCCCATGTGGCTGCCGCCGTTGATAAGTCGGCGTACAAGGGTAGCTCTTGCCGCGTCGGCAAACTTAGGCGTTTTATAGGGATTTATAAGGTCTGCTGGATACAGGGCGAAGAGCTGGGATATATGTCTGTGGCCTATATCGGTCTCATCGTAGTCCTCAAGCCATTCCATTATCTGACCGTATCTGCCGATGCTCGGCATAGGCAGCTTTCTAAGCATATCCGCTAATTTTGCGGCAAATGCCTCGTCTTTTCCGAGGATATTTGCAGCCTTTATGGTGTCGGCAAAGAGCACGGTGAGTATCTGCGAATCCATTGCAGGGCTCATGCATATACTTGCCGAAGTGCCGTTTTTGTCGATATAGGTGTTTTCGGGAGACACCGACGGACCTGTCAGCAGTCTGCCCTTTTCGTCGGCGGTGAGGTATTCCGTGAAGAACTCCGCCGCTTCCTTTAATATATGGTATTTCTCTTCAAGGAAGTCCCTGTCGAGAGTATATTCATAGTGCTCGAATATGTGGATAGCCAGCCAAGCGCCGCCCATAGGCCATATGCTTGATGTGGCAAGCTCATCCTGAGGAGCTGTATCTCCCCATATATCCGTAGAATTATGGCATACAAAGCCCTTGTTTATGCCGTACATTTCCTTTGCGGTGACTCTGCCGTTGCCGCAGACGCGCTCCAGCAGGTCAAACAGCGGCATATGGCATTCCGAAAGGTTGCAGCTCTCAGCAAGCCAGTAGTTCATCTCGGTATTGAGATTGAGAGTATAGCGGCTGCCGTTTGGGGGAGCTGTCATTTCGTTCCACAGTCCCTGTAGATTTGCAGGCTGAGTGCCTGCACGGCTGCATGATATGAGGAGGTATCTTCCGAAGTTGAAATAAAGCTCGAAAAGCTTGTTATCATTGATAAGGCGGCGGCAGTCCAGATTGTCCAGCTCGTTGCCTTTGAGACGGTCGATACGCTCGTTTGTATTGAGGAAAGATATCTCCTCGTTGTCGCTGTTGTCGTTGAGAGAGAGCTCCACGCGGTCAAAAAGCTCCCTGTAGTCGTTAACGTGTCGGTAGTAGAGCTCATCGAAGTCGCACTGCATAGCCATTTCCGCGTCAAGCTGAGCGGATTCCTCGAACATCTGGCTGTAGAAGCTTGTGCGTACAGAGAGGACTATCAGTACCTCGTCTGCATTTTTCACGCAGAGCTTGCTGCCTGACGTTCTGACCTCGCCGTTTTTAGCATTTGCGCCGAGACAGGCTGCATAGAGGATACCGCCGCGGCTGTTGGTGCCACCGTTAAAGAGTATCATATTGCTGCCGCAGGGGCGGTTGTCGTCGAAGTTATCCTCGCGGCTGTCCATATAGCATGAAAGGGACACCGACTGAGGCTGTGAAGCCGAGATACGCACTACCATGACTTCATCGGGTGCTGATACGAAATATTCCTTGGTATAGACGATATCAGCCGCAGTAAATGAAGCGTCCGCAACGGCGCTGCCGATATCGAGGCTTCGTGAGTAGCTAAGAGCCTTACCGCCCAGCTCAAGGTCGATGTGGAGCTCGCCGAGGGGCATATAGCGCCTCATATTGGGAGTTACGCCCTGCATTTTGCTTAGAGCGACCTCCTCAGCTTCGTGGGGCTTGCCCTCCATAAGGAGCGCCCTTGCCTCCATGAAGCCGTCCTTTGCCTCGGGATTTATCCTGTGGCGCAGACCGCCTGACCATATGGAGTCCTCGTTGAGGACTATAGACTCCTTGGCAGGAGTGCCATATATCATAGCTCCGATGCGTCCGTTACCTATAGGGAGAGCTTCGCTGAAGCTCTCAGCTGGGAAGTCGTATTTCATTAAAGTTTCAGTACTCATATTTCATCTCCTATAGACATTGTTAAACGTTTGCCAAAACACATTATAACACATCTTAAAAAAAATATCAAGTTTACGGAAAAAATAGCCATATATGGGCGGATTTAGCCCTTAGCCCATGTAGGGGACGGCGTCCTCGACGTCCCATAATTGCAGCACATTGACACATTGGCGAAAAAAATGTAAAATATAATGGTAATTAATGTGTTTATTTAAGGGACGCCCTCTCTTGCAGGGCGTCCCTAATCGGGCTCGGCACCCTCTGTCAGCTTTTCTGACATCTCCCTGCACAGCAGGGAGTCACCCTCTCCGAAAACAATTCACTGGATTGTTTTCGGATTCACCCCTTGCGGAGCGCTTTCATAATCGGGGCGCTGCCCCGAACCCTGCAAGGGCTGTCCCCCTAATCGGGTCCGTCCCCTCTGTCGCGTTGCGACATCTCCCCACCCTGTGGGGAGTCACCCTTGACCTGACCAAAGGAACACAGTCCCTTTGGAATCCCATTCATATTTAAGCAAAATAAAACAGATATAATTTTTTATTTTAACATCAAAAAACTTCGTCTTTTTTGCCTTCAGAAATCACTTATTATAGAATAACTATCCGAAAGGGGCAGTATTATGAAAAAATTCATCAGTATATTAGCAGCTCTTACACTTATGGCAGGCTGTTTTTCCTGCAGCGAGGAAAAGGACTCAAAGTCCGACAACAAGCCTGTTGAGGCTGATACAACTATATCCGAAGCAGACGGCTCGGTGGACGAGCCCGTAGTCCAGCAGCAGGCGGAGTTCCGCGAATACAACGCCGAGGACTTCAAGACTATCAATGTAAACCTCACCAAGACCGACAAGGAGCCGCCGTTCAAGCTCCACAGCCTTAATATCAGCGAGCTGGACTTCGGCGAGCGTATGCCGCCATGCAAGCAGGGCGAGTACCGCGACAAATACAAACCGGATTTCAGCGACATCGACGATCCTGATATAGATGATGAATACAGGGAATATATGGAGAGTGTCAGGACGGAATGGGAGAATATCTGTAAGGTGCCTGCAAAGGGCGCTATTCAATTCTGGCGTCAGTGCGGAAACGATATATACGCCGCTGTAGGCTATGACACCTACTGCTCAGGGGGAGACCATGAGGTATCCATCTTCCGCGTTGACGGTCTCACAGGCAAAGCCACGGAGATATACCGTCATTCCGATCCCGAGGAAAGCTTTAATGTTGAAACTATCGCTGTGCCCAATGGAAAGGTATATCTTTCTGTAAAGGATAAAGGTCTCATGTACCTTGACGGCGACAAGCTGGTGCCAATGCATTATCTTGAAGGCTATTCCCATTCTCTTATGGGGGATTCCTCGGATAAATTAGTTTTTATGAGTACGAAAGAAGATTTAAAGGAAGTTCCCGACGATTATGAGCCGCAGTCTGGCGATATAGTGCCCGAAAAGGACGGAAAAAGATATCTGAATACAGGGGAAGAAATGGTTATAAGCGAATATCTTCCCGATAAGGACGAATGGAAAGAGATATCGAGAAGAACATACACGCCTGAGGAGATAAACTCGGGGATCGAGTATGAAAACTTACCGCGTGTATACGGCAAGCTTGCTGCCCATACGGAAAAGCCCGAGGGCAAGCGCAAATTGGACGTCGTTACCGACGAATACCGCGTAGGTACGGGTATCACGGGCTTGGATATCCTCTATGCAGACCATGACAGACTGGTGGTCAAGCTCAGCAACAAAAATATCGTTCACGTCTTCGATATGGCAAAAATGGAGCATTATGTGTTGGATTGTTCGGGCTTAGCGCCTATGAGCCAGTATTTCGGGGGTGGAATTTTCGTCTATGCCAACAATATCGAAAGTAATATTTACTATATTATGCCCGAATTAGGACTTACATTCACCTTTAACAAGTTCCATGAAAAAATTGATGAGAGCTATAGCAGCTATATCAATGCGTACAGAGGCGACGGAAGCTTCGGTTTTCAGCAGGGTATTGCCATGAACAAACAAGAGAAACGAGATCCCGAGACCAATAACATAATCTATACGGATTATGATTACGAGGAAAATATATACTGGGTGAACGGAGATGAAATGAATGGATAAAAGAAAGCTGAGAGCATTTGCGGCGGCTCTTGTAATTGCCGCGGTATCGGCAAATGTGGGCTGCGAGGACAAGAAAAAGCCCCAGCCCGTCCCCACAGAGAGCGAGACAGGGGGCGACTACCGCGAGGAGAACAGCGAAGCTCCCGAGGTGACGGAAAAGCCCGTGTTCAGGGAGTTTTCCGAGTCTGATTTCAAGGACATTACCCTTTCCGTGAACATAGTGGACAAGGAGCCTCCCGTTGAGGTAATCTCCGTTGATATCAGCGGCTTTGACTTCGGCGAGAAAGTCCCTGTCTGCAACAAGGAGGAGTTCGCCGAGGACTACTATAACAACCGCGAAACAGATGTCAACGGACAACCTTTATTCAGGTGGCAGAATTTCGTAAATAAGCCTATAAAGGGCGCCCCCTATAAATGCTGTATATGGAACGGAAAATGCTATATCTACGTCTTGTATGATAATTTAAATATATACGACTGGGAGCTCTACAGCTATGATATGGCAGGGGGCAAGCCCGAGGAGATATGCAGCTGGTCGGCGAAAACTCCCGATGAATACTGCGAAAGCATGAGCTATTTCTGCGACGGAGCTATGTTCTATACATATCACAAGAACGATGCAAACGACTCCTTGAAGCAGGTCAAGCGGTTCGACCTTGAAACAGGCAAAGAGACCGTGATTTACGAGGACAGGGGCATAGATGTGGGCATATGGCTCAACGAGGATTATTCGGGGAATATATTGCTTCAGGAGTATCATAACGTCAGCCATGAGGATACTGTAATATATATTTACGACAGCGAAAAGGGCGAATTTGTGAAAGAGAACGGTACAGAAGCTCCCGAGGGAAAAATAGTGGCAAGTGACCGTTTCAACGGAGTATATTCCTATCTCGTAAAGCCCGAGGGCAAGCGCAAATATGAATTGGTCAACGACTATTACCGTATCGGTACGGCTCTTACTACAGGACGTATCGTCTATGCCGACGAGAAGATAGCCCTGCTGTACAATAACGTGAAGCTCCATATCTACAATCTTGAAAAAATGGAGCACTGCATTATGGATATATCGGATATGGGCAATGATATGGCGATGTCTGACGGTATGCTGTTCATCGGAAACAGGGGAAAAGATTTCAGAATGCCTGTGTACTGCATGATACCCGAGCTCGGAATAACCTTTCCCATAGTTGAGGACGGTACATACAGCGATATAAGCCCAGCTCCCGACGGCGTGACCTTTAACGAAACAAGTCAGGAAGTGCAGGAGATAAACGGCTATGAGATAACCGACGATAACGGAGCAATTTTCTATGCAGGCGGCTATTCTCATGCATACAACAGGATAGACAAGGTCTATACAGTAAAGATGAAATAAAAAAAGGTGCGGATCTCCGCACCTTTTTTGTAGGGAACGCCCTCTCTTGCAGGGCGTCCCCTCTTGAAAAACAGTCCACTGGACTGTTTTTCAATTCACCCCTTGCGGAGCGCCTTCGTTTCTTGGGCTCTGCCCAAACCCGCCAGAGGCGCCGCCTCTGGACTCCGCCAAAGGAACACAGTCCCTTTGGAATCCCGTTCATAGGTTATCGCAGGTATTCCTCGATAACGTCCAGCTCCCCGTATGTGCGGAGCAGGGTATATCCCGTATTTGCCAGCACCGCATTTACGAAGTCATCGCGCTCCACGCGGTCGGGACGTGCATGGGAACTGTCGTCCAGCTCGATAAGCGCCACTATTGACGTGTCCTCGTCGGCAAGTGCAAAGTCGATATGCTTAGCCTTTATCTTGTTGAAGCACTCCATCCAGAAAGGGTTCTCGGCTTTTGGCTTTGGCTCGATAAGGTCGGCAAGCCGCACCTTTGTGAAGATACTCAGCCCGTACTCGTCAGCGAGGGGCTTGAGCTTTTTGTAGAACTCGTACTCGCGGTCGGTGAGAACGGTCTTTGCGTTGTAGAGCTTGGTGATATCGGGCTTGTGAAGTCTCCTGTAAAGCCATATGCAAAAGGCTATTATAAGCCCGATAACGAGAAGTGCAATAAATTCGTTTACATTCATGTTATAATTACATTTGTTCTTTCTTAATTTTTAAACGGTCATAAAGAAATGCTTCTTTATGACCGTTTTTTAGCGTACTTGCAGTGACTTTATCAGTCATATCTCTCGTCGATAACTCGGGCAGTTTTCTTCATGCTTCTCGGGAGCACGCCTATCTCGACTACCTTTACGATAGGAGTAAATCCGATACGGCTCTTTACCTTTTCGGCTATCTTCTTGCTGAGAGTTGCGAAGTCCACATCGCCTGTAGACTCAACGTAGATACGCATAGTGTCCTTGCCGTCAAGGTGAGAGATACGTATCTGATACTCGCTGGAAATTTCATCAAAGTTAGCGAGTACCTCCTCTATCTGGCTTGGGAATACGTTTACGCCCTTTATCTTCATCATGTCGTCGGTACGTCCCATGATAACGTCTATTCTCGGGTAGCAGCGTCCGCACTTGCACTTGCCGGGGACTATCCTTGAAAGGTCGTGAGTTCTGTAACGGATAAGGGGAGCGCCCTCCTTGACGAGAGTCGTGATGACTATCTCGCCCATTTCGCCGTCGGGAACAGGCTCGCCTGTCTTAGGATCGATTATCTCTATGTAGAGGAAGTCGTCCCAGTAGTGCATAGCAGTCTCGCCTGGGCAGTTTATACCGATACCGGGACCGTATATCTCGGTAAGTCCGTAGATATCAAAGAGCTCGATACCAAGCTCGTTATGGATACGCTCGCGCATTTTGTCGCTCCAGCGCTCAGAGCCGATAACGCCCTTTTTAAGGTGTATCTTGTCCTTGATACCGCGCTTTTCTATCTCCTCAGCGAGAAGCAGTGCGTATGAAGACGTAGAGCAGAGGACTGTGCTCTTCATATCCTGCATCATCTGGAGCTGCTTGTCGGTATTTCCGGGGCCCATAGGGATTACCATGGCGCCAAGCTTCTCAGCGCCGTTCTGGAAGCCGATGCCTGCTGTCCAGAGACCGTAGCCTGGGGTTATCTGTATCCTGTCCATGTTTGTGATGCCTGCTGTCTCGTAGCAACGCTTGAACATGATAGCCCAGTCGTCAACGTCCTTGGCTGTATAGGGGATAATTACGGGAGTACCTGTAGTTCCCGATGATGAGTGTATACGGACTATCTCCTCCTCGGGAGCAGTCATAAGTCCCAGAGGATAAGCGTCGCGGAGGTCCTTTTTCTCGGAGAACGGGAGCTTTGTGAAGTCCTCGGGTGAATCAACGTGTGTTATGCCTGCCTCTGCAAGCTTTTTTCCGTAAAAACTGCCTGCCTCAACGAGTGCGCGTATACGATCGTTTACAAGGTCAAGCTGTTTCTGTGATATCTGCATTTTTCTTATTCCTTTCGTTGTTTTCTGTAGGGAACTCCGTCCTCGGTGTTCCATTATAAACGTTTATCTTGCAGGCGGAACGGCGGGGGCGCCGTTCCCTGCAAAAGATAGCGCAATTATAAAGTGTATCTGAGGGCCTTGCTGTTTAGCTCTACAAATTGGGGCTTTACTGTCTTTTTCATGGTCTCCTCTATGTCGTCTACTGAGAAGGGCAGCACGTCGTTGCGCACTGAAGCTCCCAGCATTATCATATTAAGTACCTTAGGGGAGCCTATCTCTTCGCAGGCTTTGGTGCCGTCAACGAGAAGCACGTTCTTAACGTTGCGCTGGAGATATTCTATCATTTCCCTGCCTGTGTAATCTGAGCCGCTGAGGGTAGCTGTTACAGGCATTATCGGGTGGGTATTGACTACCACCTGACCGCCGTCCTTAAGATAGGGCAGCATACGAACAGCCTCCGCAGGCTCGAAGCCGATGATGATATCAGCGGTCTTTTCGGGGAACATAGGACAATAGATATCATCGCCCAGTCTCAGGAAGCTGAAAACGCTTCCGCCCTTCTGAGCCATACCGATAGTCTCGGCGCTCATTACGGGGATATCATGCTCCATGGCAGTTGCCGCGATAAGCTTTGACGTAAGGACTATGCCCTGACCGCCTACGCCGCAGATAAGGATATTACTCTGCATCTTCGCCACCTCCTATTGCTCCGAAAGGACATACCTGCGAACAGAGTCCGCAGCCTGTACAGAGCGAATTTTCTATAGTTACCCTGCCGTCCCTGAGTACGATACCTGGGCAGCCCAGAGTCTTTATGCACTTCTTGCATGATGTGCACTTAGCGCTGTCGATAACGGCGGGCTTGTTGCCCTTGATGAGAACTGCGCACGGTGACTTGAACACGATAGCCTTTACGCCCTTTTCGGCGGAAACGCGCTTTACCGTGTCAACAGCCTTGTTGAGCTCAAGTGGATTTACGGTCTCAACGGTCTTTACGCCGACGCCCTTGAGGACTTCCTGTATGCTTACCTTTTCCACTACCTCGCCCATCATGGTGCGGCCTGTGCCTGGGTGGGGCTGATGACCTGTCATGGCAGTTGTGGAGTTATCCAGCACTACCAGAGTCATATCCGCCTGATTGTATACGGCGTTGACAGCTCCCGTGATAGCTGATGCGAAGAATGTGGAGTCTCCCACGAATGCAAAGCAGTTTGTATCGGGCTCTATCTTGCCGATACCCTGTGTTATATTCACGCCTGCGCCCATACAGAGGCAGGTGTCTACCATATCGAGGGGCATTGCGTTTCCGAGAGTATAACAGCCGATATCGCCGCAGAATACGGACTTCTTGCCCTTCATTGCTTCCTTTACGGCGAAGAATGAAGCTCTGTGGGGACAGCCTGCGCAGAGCACAGGAGGTCTTACAGGAAGTGCAGGAGGAGCTTCCATTTCAGCGGTGGCAGGCTTCTCCCAGCCCATGAAATCGGCGATATTTGCAGCCACAGAAGCACAGGTGTTCTCGCCTGCGTTCTTTACATGGTGGGTGAGCTTGCCCAGTATCTTTGTGTTAAGGTGATACTTTCCGCAGATATAGGTGAGTTCGCGCTCTATTATGGGATCGAGCTCCTCGATACAGAGCACCTCGTCAAGTCCCTCTAAGAACTTCACAGCAGCCTGCTCGGGGAACGGGAAAGGAGTAGATACCTTGAATACCCTTGGTGCGCTCTTTCCGCGGAGAGCCTCCATAGTGTATGTATAGCTTATACCGTGAGTAGCGATACCCTTGCGGCAGCTCTTGTCGGCAGCCTCGGTAATGATATTGCGCTCATAATCGGAGAATACCTGCGAAAGCTCAACATTTCTGGCTTCGATATTTATATGGGCGTTATAGGAAAGACGTGGGAAAATTACCCATTTTGAGGAGTCCTTTACGAAGCCCTCGGGCTTGTTGACCTTGTACTCCTCCTTGTCCTTGACCTCGATAGAAGCATAGCCGTGACAGACTCTTGTGGTAGGTCTGAAAAGAACGGGGGTATGGTATTTTTCGGAGTACTCAAAAGCCTCCTGTATCATGTCGTAGGCTTCCTGTACGGACGACGGATCGAAGCAGGGGAGCTTCGAGAAAGAAGCGAAATGACGGGTATCCTGCTCGGTCTGAGATGATATGGGGCCCGGATCGTCGGCAACAAGTATGACCATGCCGCCCTTTACGCCGATGTAGGCAAGGCTCATAAGCGGATCGGACGCCACGTTAAGACCTACCTGTTTCATGGTGACCATTGAGCGTGCGCCGCTGTAGGCAGCGCCTGCGCCAAGCTCCAGAGCAGCCTTTTCGTTTACCGACCATTCAACATAGATAGAGCCGTCGTTTACTTTTGCGGTAGTTTCGAGGACTTCCGTTGAGGGAGTGCCGGGGTAGCCCGAAACAAGGTTCAGACCTGCCGCCACAGCGCCTCTTGCGATAGCGGCATTGCCCATTAAGAATTCCTTATGCATATGATCTCTCCTTTTTTTACAATATAGGATAAGCGCAGAAAACTGCGCTAATAATCAACACTTAATTTATTATATCACCCTTGATGTTCAATGTCAAAGGGAATGTTGAAAAAACCACAAAAAAACAAGCGCAAAAGATACTTTGCGCTTGTTTTTGAGATCATTATTCAGTTTAGAGCTGAGAGTTATGGAGTCGCCTGCAGCGACAAGATTTAAATAATGTGAGCGAACACATTAACTCTAAACTCTTCACTCTCAACTCTGAACTTTGCGCATCAGCGCAAGGCTTATCATGTTGTGGTTTCTGTTTCTTCCTCGGGATTGAGGATAATATCCTCCTCGGGGATATCCTCGGGAGTTACATTGAAGTCATACTCCGAGAATTTCTCGACTTTTTTGAGCCTTATTTTAAGACCGTTTTCATTGTCGAGATAAAGCTTTCCGTCGGTTATCTTCATGGTGAAGCCCTCGTAATCACGCCACATATAGAGCTGATCCTTTTTGTCGGGCTCCCACTCATAGGACGAGTTCTCGCCGATTATGGACATTACCGCATTGTTGTCCTCGAAGACTTCGAGCCTGAATGCCGCATTTATGGGGTATTCGCCCAGCTTATCGGTATAGACGGTGCCGTCCGAGGTCACTTCCTCAGCCTCCCACCTGCCCATGAAGCCGCTGAAATCCGCTTTGTCAAGTCCCGGCTCTGTAGGACGCTCTATCTCGGTGAATTTATTGGTCTTCATGAGATAGATGATAGTTCCGTCGTCGTAATCGCCGTATCTCATAAGCATCTGTCCCTGTTTTATGGTACAGTCGTAGAAGTCCGTGGGACTTGCCAGATGAAGCACGTCATCGCCGTCGATATTGGTGATATTCCATGAGAAATTAAAGGTATTCTCCTTGCCGTGCGGATTGAGAGCGACTATCATTGTAGCGGTCTTGTCGTCATTTACCTCAAGCTTTGCAACTGCGCTGAGAGGATAGCCTGCATATTCTGTCTCGTATTCAACGTCCATTACAAGAGCCTTGTATGACTCCCATTTACCGAGGAACTGCTTTCCCTCGTTGTCTACTGGCTCGTTGTTAGTGGTTGCCTCTGCTGTTGCGGATTCTGTAGCGCTCTCCTTAGCGGAGCCCTTGGGCTTTTTGTCGGAACAGCCGCAGAAGGTACCTGCAAGCAGGAAGGCTGATAAGCAAAAACAAATTATCTTTTTCATAATATCTCCTTTTTATTCTGTAATGCCGAAATTCTGTATAGCGCTTGCGGCGCTGTTTAGCAGGTAAGGATCTATCTCACTGAATTCGTCCACCTTGACGAGGTGTATCTGAGAGCTGTCCATATCTATTACAAGGGCTTCGTCAACGTATGCAAGCTCCATGGTCTGAGTATCCTCCTTGCCGTTAAGGTCGGTTACTCTTATTTCTATCCTGTTTTCGTCGATGCCCTTCCATATAATGTCCTTGTCCTCGTTGGCATTCTGGATAATGGCATTGTTTACTGCGGAGTTCCATGTCACCTTGCCCTCCTTTGAGAGCTCAAAGCGGAAAAGCGCACCCACAGGGAGCATGAGATCCTCATACTTCTTGCCGTCAATGGTCATGTAGTCCGCTTCCCATTTGCCGTAATACTTGGGATCGCGCTTTGCACCGCAGCCTGCAAGGCAGCAGAGAAGAACTATGGCTGAAAGAGTAAAAGCTATTATCTTTTTCATGTTTCAGCTCCTTTTTCCGTAAATTTAGTGACCTTTGCGAGGTATATATCGAGAGTTCCCTCGTTGGTCTGTTTTTTCATTACAAGGTCGCAGCCCATGTAGTCGTAGTACTCGGTGAGCTCGCCCATTTCCTCGTAAAGGAGCCTTACGCCGCCGTCGGAGGTGACCTCCCAGCTTACCTGCTGTTTATTTCCGTCAGCGTCCCACCAGAAGCCGCTGCCGTCGGCAGCCAGTTCATAGCGGCTGCAATTGATCTCGGTCTTGTCGATCTCTCTGCCGTCGAGGTATTCTCTTGCGGTCTCCCATTTGCCTGTGGTATTGGTCTTGAGCTCGTTCATCGAGAGGTTGTTCACAGTCTCTACGGACGCCTTTATTCCGCTGTTTGAAACAGGTCGGCTGCCGCAGGAGGCTCCGCAGACAGCGAGTGCCGCCGCAGCGCAGATGCAGAAAAACTGCTTTTTCATATATGCTGTCCTTTCTTACAGCAGGTCATCTGCTGTTGACTTGATTATATGTATTATACATTAAATTTTAACTGTTGTAAAGTCCTTTTTTGCGAAAAAGGCTGCCGCAGTGCGCGGCAGCCTGTGTTTTTACCTTGTTTTGGTCTTGTAGAGCATCCAGATGAGCTCGATAACGCCTACTCCGATGAAGCACAGCATGGTCTTCATGCTTGGCTTTTTCACCTTGAATCTTGTGATGAAGGCGATAGCGATGAGCAGCAGAGCTCCGCCGTATACCTCGGGGAACCAGTCTCCGCCGATATCCTTATGGAAGCTGTAAAGCAGCGGTATTATCAGCGCAACACTGGTAACGGGCAGACCTTCATAGACCTTGCGGTTCTCGGAGGTCTTTTTCTGACGCTCCTCCTCGGCTACGTTGAAGTACGCAAGTCTTATGACGGCGCACAGAGGGAAGAGCACGAGAATAGGCAGGTCACACCAGTCCTTCATGCCTACGGAATAGCCTATGACCGCAGGAAGAACTCCGAAGCAGATAGCGTCGCAAAGGGAATCTATCTGTATTCCGAATTTCTTTTCGCTTTCGGTACGGTCTTTTTTTGTACGGGCGACCTTACCGTCGAACATATCACACAGTCCCGAGACCATAAGGCATATTATGGCGTATTCGGGGTGAGGTCTCGTGCCGCCGTAGCCGACTGCGAAAAGCATACCGATAACGGAGGAAACGAGGCTCATATATGTAAGAATAACCGTATAGTTATAGAATCCAATCATTTATCAAAACCTCAGACAGCTTAATTGCTTGATTAATAATAATTATCACACAGGCGCAGCATTGTGATATGATGTCCGATACGCAGGGAGCGGATATCTGATCTGCATATCTGCGCGGACATTATAATCATTATGAACGCACTGCGTTCATTATATCACAAAATCCGACTCGTTTCAAGTATTTTCTTTCAAATGCTGCAAGTAAAATATGGATTTTTTGTGAATTTTACGCAAAAATGCGGTTATTACGCCTTTTTCGGTCTGCCGCGCTTCTTAGGAGCCGTTTCGGTCTTTTCGGGAGCAGGCTTTGCCGTCTTTTTTCTGCCCGAGGTCTTTGCTGATGTGGTTTTTGCCGCTGTTCTCTTTGCAGGAGCTTTTTTAGCCGCAGCTTTCTTCTCAGCGCCCTTTTCGCGGTTCTTACGGAGCTGTTCCTGACGGGTGCTCTTGTTTTCAAGGGCTTTGTATGCTTCTTCGTAGAAGTATTCCTGCGAATTGAAGGGTATATCGGAGTTTCTGCGCTCGCGGATATAAGTGCCGTCGCTGAGCATTATCCTTGCCTTGGTGTTGTCACGCATGATAACGCTGAACATCTCGCGGATACGCTTTTTCAGGCGCTCGTCCTCAACAGGAGCCGCGACCTCGACTCTGCGTATGGTATTTCTGCTCATATAGTCGGCTGAGCCGATGTAAATTTTCTGGTCGGGACCGTTCTCGCCGAATATGAATATACGGCTGTGCTCAAGGAAACGTCCCACTACGCTGCGGACGGAGATATTCTCGGTATAGCCCTGAACTCCTGCGATAAGGCAGCAAAGTCCGCGGACTATGAGCTCTACCCTGACACCTGCCTGCGAAGCCTCGACCAGCTTTGCGATAATGGCGGAGTCGTTGAGGGAGTTTATCTTTGCGGCGATATAGCCCTTTCCGCCGCTTTTGGCAATTGCTATCTGTTCGTCCATCATAGCCAGCACCTGCGGTCTGAGAGCAAGGGGCGACACAAGGAGCTTGTTGGTCTTTTCAACGAATGTGCCGTTTTGCAGAGCCTCGAATACTGCCTCTGCGTCGGCAGCGATGTCTCTGTCGGCTGTGAGCAGCATCATATCAGTGTAGAGTGCGGCTGTCTTTTCGTTATAGTTGCCCGTGCCTATCTGCGTCACGTAGTCGAAGCTGCCGCCCTGCGCCTTGCGTGTGATGAGCAGGAGCTTCGAGTGAGCCTTGTGCTCCTTGGGACCGTAAATGACATTTACGCCTGCCTCCTGCAAATGCTTTGACCATTCTATGTTGTTTTCCTCGTCAAATCGGGCGCGGAGCTCTATCATAACGAGTACGTCCTTGCCGTTTTCAGCGGCGGTGCACAGTGCGTCTATGACCTTGCTGTTCCGCGCAAGACGGTAGAGAGTTATCTTTATTGAGGTCACCTTGGGATCGTTTGCGGACTCCTGCAAGAGCCTGATAAACGACTGATTTATGGACTCAAAGGGGTAGCTCAGCAGTATATCCCTTGACTTGACCTGCGAGAACACAGGGCGCGTATCCGAGAGAGCCGCAGGCTTCCGCGGAGTGCGGAGGGTATAGTGGAGCTTGGGGTTATCGTCGTATTCCTGCAATGTGAACAGGTACGACAGGTCGAGAGGTATCCTCGATGTGAATACACGGGCGTTCTTTATTTTCAGCTTCTTGCAGAGGTAATCCAGTGCGTCGCGGCTGAAAACTCCCGTCATTTCAAGGCGCATAGGCTGGAGCTTCTGGCGCTTGTCGACCAGCTCCTCCATGCGTCTGCGGAACTCGGGACCTGTTCCCGAAGCCGTAATAGCGGCGCTTCGGGTAACTCTTATGAGAGTACGGTCTATGACCTTGTAATTCTTGAACATCTGGTGGGCAAAGTGCAGGATAACTTCCTCTGCGAGGATAAAGCGCTTGCCGTTGCCGTCCAGCGGGATTATGCGCTCTGAGCGGTTTATGGTGGCAGGTATCAGACCTATGGATATGCCTTTTTTCGCACCGAGCTGTACTACTGCGTATATCTCCTTGTTATGGAGAAACGGGAATGGCAGGGCGTCATTGATGACTATGCCCGAGATAAAGGGCTTCAGCTCGCGCTTGAAGTACATTTCCAGCTGTGCAAGCTCTTCCTTTGTCATCTTGTCAAAGGAAACGTGCTCATAGCCGAATTCCGCCAGTTCGCTCATGGTAGTGAGGAAAGCTCCCTCAACGGAGGGCTGTAGTCTGCGGACTGCCGTGAAAATAGCGTCAAGCTGCTGGTCGGGAGTCATTCCCGAGAATTTGTCGGGCTTATCCTTTTTGGTCTTTGCCTTTTCGGTAACAGAGCCTACTCTGACCATGAAAAATTCGTCAAGATTGCTCTGATATATTGCGGAAAAAGAAAGCCTTTCGAGAAGCGGCGTATCGGGATCGACGGCTTCTTCGAGGACTCTTTTATTGAATTTGAGCCAAGAAAGCTCTCGGTTTTCGAGATATTCCATATATGTCTCCTATCTTAGTAATCAGAGATGTTCTTTTCCGCCCTTCGGGCGGAAAAGAACAATTACGCTTTAATATTTGAATTGTCCGTTGCCTATGAATTCGCATATGAGCGAATCGGGAGTTATATCTGCCTTATTTATGGGCGTGAGCTGCTCCAGTACGGCTATGCACTCCCTTACCTCGGGAACGTCGGAAAGCTCCCCGAGCTGTCCGAGGAGGTCGTTGCGGTATGCCGAAAGCTCGTAGGACATAAACGTATCCACATCGTAGTCCGAGCGGTACTTGTAGGGCATTATGTACTTGTTCTCGCCTGCCTCAACGCTGTGGAACATATTCATGGTCTCACGGAGAGAGCGCTTGCGGAAGTTCCTGTCGCGTATCATGCGGCGCATAAGTCTTACCCTTGAGGGGTGAAGAAGTATGTTCTCGCCCGATATTCTGGTGCGGACGCTGACGTATATCTTGCTTATCATGCTGTCGGGAACGGTGATAACAGCAGGATTCAGAGCGTGTATGCCCTCGAAAATAACTATTTCGCCCTTGTTTCTCTTGAATTTTCTGCCCGAGCCTGTACGGGTAGAGGTCTTGAAGTCGTATTTCGGCAGCTCTATCTCACGGCAGGCGCTTATAGCCTCTATCTGCTGATTGAGGAGCTGACTGTCCACGCGGAGTGGGGACTCCAGATCCATTTTGCCCTCTGCCGCAAGAGCCTTTTCGGCTTCTGTCAGCGGACAGAACCAGTTGTCCATGGAAAGGGTGTGAGTTTCGTGTCCCATGTCGTCAAGGAGCTTTTCTATCATCATCGCCGTAGTGGTCTTGCCCGAGCCCGAAGGTCCCGAAAGGAGTATTACAGGCTTTTCGCTGTAATTTTCGGCGATATCGTTGGCTATCTGATTGAGCTTGTAGAGGTAGTCCTCGTTGACTGCCCTGACATAGTCTTTCGGATCTTTTTCTATTCCCTGATTTATTCTTGCTATCTCAATATTCATTAAAGGTCTCCTGTATGTTTATTTTTTCAGCGGAGCTTCTGCTTGCGCCGCCGTGAAAATCAGTAATGATGTAACATCAGTTATACTGATATTATATCACATTTTTCGGCGCATTTCAACCCGTCAATTTGGTATTTTTAACGTTGTATTCAACAGAGCGTTGAATTTTGAGCATAAAAAAGCTCCTCTATGACTGAGGAGCTTGTAAAAATTTATTATTAATTTTCGGCTTGTCTTGATCTATATATTACTTTCTAGAGTAAAAAGCTAATCTGTTACCGTCTTCGGATTCCGATGGGCTTTTACATTCATTTACATTAACAAGCCTGATTCTGATAGCTTCTATTCTTGCACCATAAGAGTTACCAGTAGTTTCTCCATTTTTAGCCCAGTTGAGCCAACCTCTTCCCTGTATATGAACCTGATAAAAAACATCATATCCTGGTTTCTCTACATTATATTTAATTTGGATTGCCTGAATAGCTTTTGCCTGACCTGTTGTTCCTGCCACACTGTCCATCAGATGATATTGAATTCCCCTTGAAAAATCATAAGGGTGGAAAGGGGACGCTGGGGCGGCGAGGAGTTTGCGGTCATAATCTACGGCGAAGACGCTGATTCTTTAAAATCGACTGCCGAAAAGCTTCGCATAAGCATTGAATCGGCTGAATTTGAGGCTGTGGGCTCTATTACGTGCAGTATCGGCGTGTCTGAACTGCGTAAGGGCGATACCCACGAGACATTGTTCTCACGCGCCGACCATGCTATGTATACCACTAAATCCGAGGGCAGAAACCGAGTATGCTTTGAATAACGGAAATAAAAGCAGCGAAGTAAACTTCGCTGCTTTTTTGCTGCCATTTTTTAGTAATATATGTGTTCTTTCCCCGCCGCAGGCGGGGAAAGCCAAGCTTTTCAGGTCGTTTCGGTTCAAATCAACGTTATTTCCTGTGCAGTTTCGCTTAAACGCCGTTAACGTGTCTGCTCATTACAAAATGCTTGACTTTTTCGCGCGTTTGCGGTAAAATATAAGTTGACTATTAAAAAATAAAAGCGAGGTTGCTTATTATGCTTAAAAACAATGAAAAAGTAATGGACAAGATAGTTGACCTTTGTAAGTCAAAGGGCTTCGTATACCCTGGCTCCGAGATCTACGGCGGTCTTGCTAATACATGGGACTACGGTCCGCTGGGCGTTGAGCTCAAAAACAACATCAAGAAGGCATGGCTCAAAAAGTTCGTTCAGGAGAACAAGTACAACGTAGGTCTTGACTCCGCTATCCTCATGAACCCACAGACATGGGTTGCTTCGGGACATATCGGCGGCTTCTCAGATCCTCTCATGGACTGTAAGGAGTGTAAGACTCGTCACCGTGCTGACAATCTCATCGAGGACTTCGACGGCACAAACGTTGCAGGCTGGTCCAACGAGCAGATGATGAACTACATCAAGGAAAAAGGCATCTGCTGCCCTAACTGCGGCAAGCAGAACTTCACTGATATCCGTCAGTTCAACCTCATGTTCAAGACATTCCAGGGCGTTACCGAGGACAGCAAGTCCGAGCTCTATCTCCGCCCCGAGACTGCACAGGGTATCTTCGTAAACTTCGCAAATATCCAGAGAACCACACGTAAAAAGGTTCCATTCGGTGTTGCTCAGGTAGGTAAGTCCTTCCGTAACGAGATAACACCCGGTAACTTCATCTTCCGTGTACGTGAATTCGAGCAGATGGAGCTTGAGTTCTTCTGCAAGCCGGGCACTGACCTTGAGTGGTTCGACTACTGGAGAAGCTACTGCAAGAACTTCCTGCTCTCACTCGGTCTCAAGGAGGAGAATATCCGTCTCCGTGACCATGACAAGGAGGAGCTCTGCTTCTATTCAAAGGCTACAACAGACTTCGAGTACCTCTTCCCATTCGGCTGGGGCGAGCTCTGGGGCGTTGCTGACAGAACAGACTACGACCTCACACAGCACATCAATACCAGCGGCAAGTCACTTGAATACTTCGATCCCGAGACAAACGAGAAGTATATCCCATACGTTATCGAGCCTTCTCTCGGCGTAGAGAGACTCTTCCTCTCAGTTGTTACAGAGGCTTACGACGAGGAAGAAATGGTATCAACAGACAAGGACGGCAAGGAGAAGAGAGAGACAAGAACAGTTATGCACTTCCACCCTGCACTTGCTCCTTTCAAGTGTGCTGTACTTCCGCTCGTCAAGAAGCTCACACCAAAGGCTGAGGAAGTATACGATATGCTCTCCAAGAAGTTCATGGTAGACTTCGACGAGGCAGGTACTATCGGTAAGAGATACCGCCGTCAGGACGAGATAGGTACTCCGTTCTGTATCACATACGACTTTGATACACTGGAGAAGGACAACTGCGTAACTGTCCGCGACCGTGACACAATGCAGCAGGAGAGAGTTGCTATCGACGACCTCGTTGCTTACCTCGAAGCTAAAATGGTATTCTGATTGCAGGGAACACCGATCTCGGAGTTCTGCAATTCACAAAAAAGTAGGGGCGGATATTATCCGCCCTTTAATTATGTATAAAAAAGGACACCCAAAAGGTGTCCTTTTATCATTTAGTTACCTGTCCCTTGCGGTATCTGCCGAAGAATATGCCGTCATCGACGTATTTATCAGCCTGTGATACCCACATTGGGAATTTTCCTGTAGCCAGAGCCGTCTGACCGTTGAGCATTCCCGTGTGGAATGAGATATGCCTGAATTGTCTGAGCACCAGCTCCATGCGTGTATGTTCGCAGTTTTCGGGCTTCTCATAGAGCATATTATCTGTGAGCGTGTCGATGTAGTCCAGAGTTTTCTTCTCTACCGCGTCGAGGTACTCTAAAAGCTGCTCATCGGAGAGGACTACCGATGTAGGATTATCGGGGTTGTCCATGCCCTCCTCATGGAAAGGCGGTTCATCGTAAACGCAGGGGTTTATGAACCACTTGTCCGCCGAATGGATAGCGTGATAAGCCCATCGCCAGCAGGGAGCTCCGCAGCAGAGCGCGTCACGGTCGTAAGTTCGCAGTGAAGTCCTTATGTTCATAAAGTTAGGTATTACCATGTCCTTGATTATCATGCAAAGCTCGTTCATAAATATCCCTCCGTTTGTTTTTTATTTACAGGCAGAAAAAATCCGCCCTGTACATGATAATTCTGTATAAATCAGGGGCTGCCCGTTTGCAGCCCCTTAATTTGCTTATCAAAGAGTGTCTATGATATCGAGAGAGTGCTCCTCGTTCATAGTTCTGCACATTTCGATGAACTTGTCCAGCGGAATGTTCTTGAGCTGCTTATTTCCGCGGATATTGATAGAAATAAGGTCGTTTTCAGCCTCGTTGTCGCCGATGATGACAACATACGGATCCTTGTAATCCTTGAAGCGTCTTATCTTGTTCTTCATGTTGTCGTCGGTGTAGTCTACCTCTGCTCTGATGTGGTTCTTCTTGAGGAGGTCTGCTACCTTCTTAGCGTAGTCGTTGTGGTCTGTTCTGATAGGAACGATACCTACCTGCATTGGTGAGAGCCAGAACGGGAATGCGCCTGCGAAGTTCTCGGTGATGATACCGATGAATCTCTCGAATGAACCGAATATAGCTCTGTGTATCATTACAGGCTGCTTCTCTGAGCCGTCAGAAGCGATGTACTTCATCTTGAAGTTGAGCGGGAGCTGGAAGTCGAGCTGGATAGTACCCATCTGCCACTCACGTCCGATAGCGTCCTTCATCTTGAGGTCTATCTTAGGACCGTAGAATGCGCCGTCGCCCTCGTTGAGCTCGTATCCGTCGGGACCGTACTTCTCTTCAAGGATAGCCTTGAGGTCAGCCTCAGCCTTGTTCCATACGTTGATATCGCCCATGTAGTCGTCGGGACGTGTGGACAGCTCAGCCTTGTACTCCAGACCGAAGGTCTTGTAAATCTCTGTAGCGATATCCATGATATCGTTTATCTCGGAAGCGATCTGCTCCTCTGTTACGAGGATATGAGCGTCGTCCTGTCTGAACTGCTGAACGCGGAAAAGACCGTTGAGCTCGCCTGACTTCTCCTTACGGTGGATAACGTCTACCTGATTGAATTTAAGGGGCAGCTCCTTGTATGAACGCTGCTTGTTCATGTATACCTTGATAGCGTTAGGGCAGTTCATAGGCTTAGCGCAGTAAACCTCGTTGTCCTCCTCGGCAGGGATAACGAACATACCGTCCTGATAGTGGTCCCAGTGACCTGATGTTACCCAGAGCTCCTTCTTTGAGAGAACAGGACCTGAAATTTCGGTATAGCCGTGATCCTCGTGAACGCCTCTCCAGTATTCAAGGAGAGCATTGAAGAGCTTCCAGCCTCTTGGGAGCCAGTAAGGCATACCGGGAGCTGTGTGGTCGAACATGAAGAGGCTGAGCTCCTTGCCAAGCTTCTTGTGGTCGCGGAGCTTTGCTTCCTCTATCATCTTGATATATTCGTCAAGCTGTGAAGCCTTGGGGAATGCGATAGCGTATACACGGCTGAGCATCTTGTTCTTCTCGTTGCCGCGCCAGTAAGCGCCTGTACATGAAAGGAGCTTGAATGCCTTTACGGGAGCTGTGTCCATAAGGTGAGGACCTGCGCAGAGGTCGATGAACTCGCCCTGCTTGTAGAACGATATAGGCTCACCCTTGTCAGCGTGCTCCTCGCAGAGCTCTACCTTGTACGGCTCGTCCATTTCCTTGAGCTTAGCGATAGCGTCAGCAGGTGAAAGCTCGAACTTTTCAAGCTCGATGCCTTCCTTGACTATCTTCTTCATCTCAGCCTCTATCTTTTCCAGCTCCTCGGGAGTGAAAGGCTTTTCAAGGTCAAAGTCGTAGTAGAAGCCGTTCTCGATAGCAGGACCGATAGCCAGCTTTGCAGCAGGGTAAAGTCTCTTTACAGCCTGTGCAAGGATATGAGAAGCTGTGTGCCAGAAGGTCTTCTTGCCGTCGAGGTTGTCGAAGGTGCATACCTCGAACTGACAGTCGCTGTCGATAACGGTGCGGAGGTCGCAGACCTCGCCGTTTATCTTTACACAGCAGGCTGCCTTGTAAAGTCCCATGCCTATGCCCTTGATGACCTCTGCGGCTGACTGTGCAGCCTCGATCTCGCGTGCGCTGCCGTCAGGTAATGTTAATTTGATCATGTCGATCTCTCCTTTTATTTAATTCATAATTCATAATGCGTAATGCATAATTATCTTATCCATTTTGCGATGACTGTTATTCCTTGCAGAATAATTCATCATTTTCCCAATTTATCGGGTTGTTTTCGATGTAATTCCAAATATCGGATAATTCCCTGTCACTGCGAATTATATGATCATAATAATTACGTTGCCAAGGTGAAAAACCTAATTCTTTGGTTACGAGGATTTTAAATGAACGAATCAGCTTGGGTAACGATTGTGTAGGGGGCGATGCCCACATCGCCCCGCTATTGGGTACGTAATCATTTTCAATTTTCAGAATAATATGAACATGATTCGGCATTATAACGTATTTTATTATTCCGTCTATGCTTACGACATATTTCTGAACGATCTTCCCGATTTCTGATAATTCAAATGGCAATAACGTGGAAATGTCATTAATATTATCAACGAACGGGGCGATGTGGGCATCGCCCCTACAGGTTTACTGTAATCCCAGAAATAATGCTGCTTATCCTTGGTACATATCGTTATAAAATACGCTCCGTTTCGGCTGTAATCATAACCCGTCAATCTGTGTTCTTTTCGTATCGGTCTGTCCATATCAATCCGCCCAGCCTGTTATCTCGAACATCTCGGCGAACAATTCAACGTACACGAAATTCTGCATATATCCGTCATTTGTGCCAGTATCGAAGCACACGATAACGTCTCCGTCGTCAAGGTCGATATGGACGTTGCGGAGCTCCAGAAGCTTCGCAAGAGCGTCGGGATCAGCGCCCTCGTAGTAGCCCTCGTCTATTATTATCTCCGCTATCTGACGGCGGCTGCCGTCTAGCTTGGCAAGCTTTTTTGCGATAGAGGAAAGGTTATCCATTATCTGCTTTTCGTCGTCCACGTAGAAGCGGACAGTCATGGTCTCGCCCCAGAGCTTATAAGGCAGCTCAAAGGCTTCTTCCTGTTTGTTGTAGCTGATATTGCTCAATATCTCACCTCCCCTGCAAAAGATAACAAAAAACGCCCCTCACGCCTGTATTAGGCACAAGGGACGATTATACACCGTGGTTCCACCCTGATTCACACGGAGAAATCTCCGTATCTCAAGTGCTCTGTAACGGGAGCTCCCGACGCTTATTGGGCGTACTCAGAGGCGGTGTGCTGTGATATCCTGACCGTACAGCCTCGCACCAAGCGGCTGCTCTCTGAAACGGGTTCGGAAAAGCCTTCCTCATCAACGTTTTTTATAATATGTACATTATCTTAGCACAGTTTTTGCTGTTTGTCAAGGGGGTAGGGAGAAAAAGCCCTGTATGAGCGCTGTCCGCTGTTATTTTTTCTCCTTTTCATTCACGTCGCTGAGGAACTCCGCGACGATATAACGCGGTCGCTGCTTGACCTCGGCGTAAATTTTGCCTATGTACTCGCCTATGATACCGAGGCAGAACAGCTGCAAGCCGCCAATGAGCCATATGGAGCACATGGTGCTCGACCAGCCGTGCTCGGTAAAGCCCACTATCTTCGTGATGAACGCCCATATAAAGGCGATTATGCTGACTGCGGACATGATAAGTCCCAGACCTGTTATGAGCTTCAGCGGCTTGGTGCTGAATGAGGTTATGCCGTTTATAGCGAAGGAGAGCATTTTTTTCAGAGGGTACTTGCTCTCGCCTGCGGCTCTCTCATGGCGCTCGTAGTAAACCTTGCAGTTCTGGAAGCCGATGAGCGGCACCATTCCGCGGAGGAAGAGGTTCACTTCCTTGAAGTTTGCCAGCTCCTGCAGCACTCTGCTGCTCATAAGGCGGAAATCCGCATGGTTGTAGATGACGTCCGCACCCATGACCTTCATGAACTTGTAGAAGCCCTCGGCGGTGAATTTCTTGAAGAAAGTATCGGTATCACGGGCGCTTCTTACGCCGTATACCACCTGATTGCCCTCGTAGTACTTCTTGACCATTTCGTCGATAGTATTGATATCGTCCTGTAAATCAGCGTCCATGGTAATGCACATATCGCAGATATCCTTGACGGTCATGAGACCTGCGAGAACGGCATTCTGATGACCGCTGTTGTGGGCGAGGTCGATACCCGAGAAGAACTGTGGCTCGGTGCGGTGGAGCTCCTGAATAATGCTCCATGTCTTATCTGAGGAGCCGTCGTTGACGAACACGATACGGCTTTCACGGGAGATAAGTCCCTGTTCCATAAGGGCGGTATACTTAGCCCTGAGCTGTTTTGAGGTCTCGGGGAGCACCTCCTGCTCGTTGTAGCAGGGAACTACCATATATAGTTTTTCGGGAGACATTTAGGTCTTTTCCTTTCGATATTTTTATATTATTGGAATAAGTATACCACAGCCGCTGAAATATGTCAATAAATCCCATAATATTTGAAAGTTTGCGCTTTTTGAGTGGTTAGTTGTTAGTGATTAGTGCATAGTAGGGGCAGATATTATCCGCCCGAGCCTATAGCCTGTAGGGGCGGCGTTTCGCCGCCCGTGTCTGACGAAACGACTTCTAATGACCGCAAAAACTTGTAGGGGGCTGCCTTTGGCAGTCCGCCAATATCGGAAAGCTTTAAATGACCATATGTAGGGGACGGCGCCCTCGATGTCCCATAATTGCAACGGAACTGACGGGCTGTCGGGGACGCCAGCCCCTACAGCTAAGGGCTCGATTTAAATATTATAATTTTTGCTTGACAAAGTTCCGCATTTATGATATCATATTAAAAGAGCATCGTCTGCTCGTATAAACGGGTGTGAAATTCCGAAATATAGATGTGTGGGCCCTGTGCAACAAGACCCCGTGAACCATGTCAGGCGGGAGACCGAGCAGCATTAAGCGGTGCGTGTTGTGTGCCGCAGCAAGCCTGCACATCTATGTTCCGGAATTTTTCTTTGATAGGGGGGATAAGAATGTTCCGTTCCATTCTTGCAGCACGGACAAGGCGCGTCCTGCTGTGTTTCTGGCGCAGTATCCCGAAGGCTCTTGCAGCCTCCTTTGTATTATCATTGGCGATATTCACCGCAATGATATTTTTCGGCGAGAAAGAAACTGCTTTCTCCTTTGTGGTCATGTATATGGCGGTCATTTTTCTCCTGCACTGGATAGGCATTTCATTTATTGAGATAATCAGGTTCAAGAAGAGCATTTTCCACCAGTTCGACGACGACCTCATCGGCAACGCCTTTACGGGCATAAACCGCAAGTCAAGGCGCTTCGAGAAAGGTCTGAACCTCTTCCACAAGAACAACTTCCGCATGGCTCTTGAAGCTTTTACCGACCTGGGCAGAGAGGAAAACAGCCTCTCCAAGCAGGAAACTGCCGTAAACGAGTTCTACCGCGGACGCTGCTACGATATCCTCGACGCCTATCCCAACGCTATAATATGCTATAAAAACGCGCAGGAGAACGGCTTCTATATTCCCGAGCTCCCTATTTTCATAGCGCGGTGCTACTCCATAAACGGCGATCCAAAGCGTGCTGTGGCTATCTATGAGGGACTCATGGACGAAAAAGACTACAAATACAGCAATAAGCTCCGCTGTGAAATGGGCAACGTATATTTAAAGGAATACGACGGCGAGTCCGCTCTCAAGTGGTTCAACGATTCTATCGAGCGCCATGAGGACTACGCAAACGCTCTCGGCGGCGCGGCTATCGCAAATGTGCTCCTCGGACGCTACGAAGAAGCCGAGAAGCTCTATAAGCTGGCGATAGTCCATAATATAGACAATCCCGTGGATTTCATAAAATACTACAAGGGCACGGTTGCCCTGCAAAAGGACGAATTCATCAAAAAACTGTAAAGGAGGAAAGGCTGTGTACAAGGCGCTTTACCGCAAATGGCGACCAATGACATTCGACGACGTCATATCCCAGCAATACACCACAGAAGCTCTGAAAAACCAGATAATCAGCGGAAAGACCGCCCATGCATACCTTTTCACAGGTTCACGCGGTACAGGTAAGACCACCTGCGCCCGTATCCTTGCAAAAGCCGTCAACTGCCGCAATATGAAAAACGGCAATCCCTGTCTCGAATGCGACATCTGCCGCGACGCAGACAGCGGAGCTCTTACCGATATCGTTGAGATAGACGCGGCTTCAAACAACGGCGTAGACAATATCCGCGACCTGCGCGACGCGGCAGTTTATACTCCCGAGCGCGGCGCATACAAGATATACATCATCGACGAGGTGCATATGCTCTCCGCAGGCGCATTCAACGCCCTGCTGAAAATTATGGAGGAGCCGCCCCCGTATGTGAAATTCATTCTTGCAACTACCGAGATACACAAAGTCCCTGCAACTATCGTCTCACGCTGTCAGCGCTACGATTTCCGCAGGATAAAGGCGGAGGACATTGCCGCAAGAATAAGCTATATCGCCCAGCAGGAGGAGCTGAACCTCACCGAGGACGGCGCGGCTATGATAGCAAAGCTTGCCGACGGCGGTATGCGTGACGCGGTATCCCTTCTTGACCAGTGCTCGGTGTGCGCAGAGGTCATCAACGCCGAGGCTGTCTCCAATGCCGCAGGTATCGCAGGCAGAGACTACCTCTATGATATGCTTGACGCTGTATCGGACTCCGATACTCCAAAGGCGTTATCCATAACCGCAGACCTCTACGATATGTCAAAGGACCTGACAAGGCTCTGCGAGGAGCTCATAACACAGCTCCGAAACGTTATGCTCATAAAGGCTTCTCCCGATACGGCAGACAAGCTCATAGTTTGTATGCCCGACGAGTTGGAGCGCTTAAAGGCTATCGCGGAAAAGTCCGACCTGCCTACGGTCATGGACAGGCTCTCAGCTTTGCAGGAGTGCCGTGAGCGTATGCAAAGGGCTATGAATAAGCGCGTAGAGTTCGAGATGTCTCTCATAAAGCTCTGCGGAAATGTAAAGAATACAACAGAAAGTATTGACAATTCTGAAATATATGATAAAATAAAACAGTTGGAGGATAAGATAAACACCGTCCCGAGAGCTGTTCCCGCGGCTGGCAAGCCTGCCGAGGAAAAGCCCGAGGTGCTTGAAGCAAGCGCCGTTCCTGCGGACGAGAAAATTGTTCCCACCATTGATATCAAGAAGCTCAAGCCCGAGGACATTATCCCCTGCGAACGCTGGAACGAAGTTCTCGACGAGTTCAAGAATATCAATCCTGCCGTTGCAGGAAGCCTTGACGGCTCTTTTGCAGGTACAGCAGGAAACTACATCTTCATTACAGCTCAGAACCGCTTCTTTATGGAGCTTTTCAAGGTCAAGGAGAACGCTAATTCCCTCGGTGCGGCTATCGCAAACGTACTGGGACAGCGCTTCATAATCAAGGCAAGGTGCGCCACAACTGTTGCGGAGCAGAAAAACCTCGCCGAGAGCCTTATAAAAAAGGCTATGGACAGCCAGATAGAGACTGCGGTGGAGAATCAGTAAGCCTTGTAGGGAACGCCGCCTCGGCGTTCCGCGCAGATCAAGTTCATAAGCAAAAATAATTTTGCTTTATATAAAACTAAGAAACTTTATTTTCAAAGGAGAATTTTAAAATGAAAGCAAGAATACCTAAGAATATCAACGGCGGCGGCGCTCAGAACATGAACCAGATGATAAAGCAGGCTCAGAAGATGCAGGATCAGATCACTGAGCTTCAGGAGGATATCGAGGGAAGAGAGTTCTCTGCTACAGCCGGCGGCGGCGCAGTTGAAGTAACTATCACAGGCAAGAAGACTATCAAGTCTCTCACACTCAAGCCCGAGGTAGTTGATCCCGAGGATATCGATATGCTTCAGGACCTCATCATCAGCGCTGTAAACGAAGCTATCAACAACGTTGAGACTACAACAGAGGCTGAAATGAGCAAGATCACAGGCGGAGTATCTCTCCCCGGTCTTTTCTGATAAATAATGGCGGATCATAACGCGCTGCCGCTGGTCATACTGGCGGAGAAGTTCGCGTCGCTGCCCGGTATCGGCATGAAATCTGCACAGAGACTTGCGTATCACGTAATGTCTATGGATACCGAAGCGGTGGAGGACTTCGCAAAGGCGCTCATCGACGCAAAGAAAAACGTTCACTGCTGTAAGTGCTGCCAGAATCTCACAGAGAGGGACATCTGCCCTATCTGCGACGATCCCGAGCGCGACAGGAGCGTTATTTGCGTAGTCGAGAACCCCAAGGACGTTACAGCCTTTGAGCGTACCAGAGAGTACGGCGGCGTGTACCATGTGCTCCACGGACTGCTGTCCCCTATGGACGGTATAACTCCCGATAAGCTCCGCGTAAAGGAGCTTCTTGCGAGGATAGCCGAGGGCGGTGTGGAAGAGGTCATCATGGCTACCAATCCCACTGTAGAGGGCGACGCAACGGCGATGTATATAGCAGGACTTTTAAAGCCTATGGGCATAAAGGTCACAAGGCTTGCATTCGGACTTCCCGTGGGCGGTATACTTGAATATGCCGACGAGGTAACGCTGTTCAAGGCGCTGGAAAATCGAAATGATATGTAAAAAAGTGGGCAAATGCCCACTTTTTTTAGCCTGTAGGGCCGGATATTATCCGCCCGTGCCTGATTAAAAGCTAACGCTGAAAGTGGTTGACAAAAACAGGAGTTTTGGTTATAATAAAGGGGTATATGCTTAGGAAAGGACTATTTTATGCTGAAAAAGAACAATGTTGTCAGACTCGTTCTGATATTTACTCTTATAATGGGCGTTTCATCACTGGTGGTAATGCTCAGCAATACCCTTATGGCACGCAACAACAGCTATATCACCGTTGACGCCGAGACTATGAAGCTGGTACAGCTTGATCCCCCGAAGGACGGCGATCCTATCGCTATTGTGGACACTGATCTCGGAGAATACCGCTTCGTGCTCTATCCGCAGTATTCCCCCAACGCCGTGGCGAATTTCACAGAGCTTGCAAAGCAGGGCTACTACAATGATACCTATGTTTTCCATTCGGAGAGCGGCGTGTACTCGGCGGCAGGAGCTCCCAACAAAAACGGCAGTGCCAATGATAACTCCCACGAGCTGGTGGAGAGAGCTTCATCAGGACTTATGGCCATTTAAGGGCGCTGTTCTTGCCATGAATACCACTGTCAAGAAGAGCTTCAAACAGAAATTCCTCGGCGGCGGCACATATTACAACGGAAGCCGCTTTATGACGCTGAATACCGTGAAATTCAACGACGAATTCAAGAAGGAGCTCAAGGACTATTCCGAGAGCGAAAAGCTTGCCGACGCCTTTATCGAGCACGGCGGAGTGCCCAATTTCTCACAGCAGATAACCGTAATTGGTCAGACCTATAAGGGTATGGACGTTGTCGAGAAGCTTGCAGATCTTGAAGCGCAGGAAATGGGCGTCTATAAAGTCCCCGTAAAGGACGTGAAGATAAAAACCGTCACTATCAGCACATATTCCGCAGCTGAAGAAGCAAAGACAGAATCTGAAAAATAACAGTATACCGTTTTTTTAGGAAGAAATCACCATGTTTTAACTGCCGTGATTGTCTGAAAAATACAAAAAATTATGAAAACACTTTACAAAACGGTTTTTGTGGTGTATAATATATAAGTTGAAGTATAGTTTTTTGTTCTGTTTTGAACATACTATTCATATAGTTTCACGTTTTCAAGGAGTGAAATCATGTTTAGAAGAATCATTGCAGGCGTTTTCTGCATGGCTCTTGTATTCTCGTCTCTTACATCATGCGGCAAGAATATCAAGGAAAACGGCGGTTCTGCTTCTGACACCTCAGGTACATCGAGCTCTGCCGAGATCGGTACTACAGAGGCGGCAACAGAGCCCGTTACAGCAGAAAATGTTGATATAGCCAATTTTACAGCTCCGCAGAAGGGCGATACCATAATCACTATGAATATCAAGGATTACGGTGAGGTAAAGTTCAGGCTCTTCCCCGAATATGCGGACAAGGGCGTTGAGAACTTCGTTGAGCTGGCTAAAAAGGGCTACTACAACGGACTCAAGTTCCACAGAGTTATCAAGGACTTCATGATACAGGGCGGCGATCCCGAAGGTACAGGAATGGGCGGCGAAAGCGTCTGGGGCGGCAAGTTTGACGGCGGCTCGGATCCCCACCTTATCCACTGTGCAGGCGCTCTTGCTTACGCAAACAGCGGCGGAACAGCTACTGACGGAAGCCAGTTCTATGTGGTAACAGGTACTGTTCCGACAGATCAGAACTTCGAGGACTTTGCGGCGGCAGGATATGCTTTCTCCGACAACGCAAAGGCTATATATAAAAAGGTCGGCGGTGCGCCGTGGCTGGACGGAAATTATACCGTTTTCGGTCAGGTCATCGACGGACTCGATGTTATATTCAAGGTACAGAACGTAGCGGTAGACGCTCAGAGCAGTATGCCTTACAGAGATGTTATCGTTGAATCCGTTACTGTAGGCGAGTATAACGGCGAGGATATACACTGGTATCTCGACGAGTACGAGAAGTTCGACGGCGAGGCTATCAGACAGGCTACAGGCAAGGAAAATCTCTCAATAGCCAACTTTACAGCTCCAAAAGAGGGCGAAAAGGTAGTTTCCATGAAGCTCAAGGGCTATGACGGAGAGATAAAGATAAAGCTCTTCCCGGAGTATGCGGAAAAGGGAGTTCCAAGCTTCCTTGAGCACGCTGAAAAGGGATATTATAACGGTCTTACATTCCACAGAGTTATCAAGGACTTCATGATACAGGGCGGCGATCCCAAGGGCGACGGTACAGGCGGCGAGTCCATATACGAAAAGGGCTTTGACGACGGTGCAGATCCTCATCTTATCCATGCCGCAGGAGCTGTTGCATATGCAAACAGCGGCTCTACTGCTTCAAGCGGAAGCCAGTTCTACATCGTTACAGGTCAGAAGTATGACGCAGACCAGATAAAACAGCTGGAGGACGGCGGTTATTTCTTCACCGAAAACGAAAAGGAGATCTACTCCAAGAACGGCGGCACACCGTGGCTGGACGGCAATTATACTATCTTCGGTCAGGTCTTCGACGGACTCGATATCGTATTCGATGTCCAGAACGTTGAGGTAGACGGCAGTGATAAGCCAACCAAGGACGTTACCATAGAGTACGTTAAGGTTTCGGAATATAAGGGCGAACCTGTTCGCTTTGATATTTCCGATTACGATAAAAACTAATAATTCAGCAAAATCCCAGATTGTGTAAATTGCCGGCGTCTTATGCCGGGGAACAAAAGAAAGAAATTCGGGAAAAGATAAAGATACCCGAAAAATAAGGAGAGAAAATATTTGGATAAGTTTGTTGTAAAAGGCGGAAGACGCCTTGAGGGTGAAGTCACAATAAGCGGTGCCAAGAATGCGGCTGTAGCTATTCTTCCCGCAGTTATTCTTTCAGATGAACCATGTATCGTAGAAAATGTACCCTACATCAGCGATGTCAGAATCTGTATCCAGATCCTTAAGGAAATGGGTGCACAGGTCGAGAATATAGGCAAGGACGCCTACAGGATCGATCCTACTACAATAGATAAGTTCTGCGTACCTTATGAGTATGCAAGAAAGATGCGTGCTTCGTATTATTTCCTTGGAGCGCTCCTCGGAAAGTTCAATAAGGCAAGAGTTTCCATGCCAGGCGGATGTCCATTGGGCGACCGTCCTATCGATCAGCATTTAAAGGCTTTCACAGCTCTCGGTGCTGATTACAGCCTCAGTCAGGGCATGATAGATCTTACTGCAAACAAGCTCAGCGGAAATCAGATATTCTTCGACGTTGTCACTGTCGGAGCTACTATGAACGCTATGCTTGCGGCTGTAAAGGCAGAGGGACTCACAGTCATCGAGAATGCGGCTAAGGAGCCACATATCGTTGACCTTGCAAACTTCCTCAACTCTATGGGAGCTAACATCATGGGCGCAGGTACAGACGTTATCAAGATAAGAGGCGTCGAGCACCTCCACGGTACTACCTACGCTGTTATCCCCGACCAGATAGAGGCAGGCACTTTCATGGTTGCAGTTGCCGCTACAAAGGGCGACGTGCTCATAAAGAACGTAATCCCGAAACATCTTGAGTCGATCACAAAGAAGCTTGAAAAGATCGGCGTGAACATAGAACAGTTCGACGACAGTATCAGAGTATGGGTTGACGGTCCTCTTGTGAAGACCAACATCAAGACAGCTCCGCACCCGGGATTCCCTACTGATATGCAGTCTCAGATAGCTACGCTTCTCTGTCTTGCAGAGGGTACAAGCATTATCACCGAGAATATCTGGGAACAGCGTTTCCGCTATGTTGACGAGCTCAGAAGAATGGGCGCAGATATCACAGTAAACGGCAAGGTTGCTCTTATCGAGGGCACAGGCAAGCTTATGGGAGCTCCCGTAAAGGCTTGCGACCTGAGAGCAGGCGCTGCGCTGATAATCGCAGGACTTGCTGCAAGCGGCGTTACCGAGATAGAGGATATCTACCATATCGAGAGAGGTTATGACTGCATGGAGGGCAAGCTTCGTGCGCTGGGCGCCGATATCGAAAAGGTAAGCGTACCTGATAAGGCTGAGGAAACAAAGCCCGAAAACGATAAGGCTGCTGTTTAATAAGCAATATGGCTGCTGCACTGATGTGCGGCAGCTTTTTCGTCATTTTGTAGGGGCGCCCTTTGGGCGCCCGTGCCTTACGAAATAACCTCAAATGACCTAATGTAGGGGCGGATATTATCAGTCGCAAGTTGAGAGTTGAGAATTGAGAGTTGAGAGTTAAAGTATTCGCTTACTCACATTTTATTTAAATTTTATCGCCGTAGGCGATACCATAACTTTCAACTCTAAACTCTCAACTCTAAACAAATAAAAATCATTAATAATGATTTTTATTTGAGAAAAAGGAGATTTATGAAAGATAAAAGTATATACAAAAAATTATTCACCATAGTAACGCCGATTGCATTCCAGTATTTCATGATGTCGCTGGTATCGGCTTCGGACGCCTTTATGCTGGGCTTTATGGATCAGGACTCACTGTCGGCTTCGTCGCTGGCAGGTCAGGTCGCCTTTGTGTACAGCCTGTTTTTCATGGCGTTCATATCGGGCTGCAACGTCCTTGCGGCTCAGTACTGGGGCAAAAATGACCACACCACCGTCGAGAAGGTACTCGCTCTTACAATGCGATACTCTCTCCTTGTGGGAGCTGTTTTTACTCTGGGAGCGCTGTTCTTTCCCGAGTACATCATGCGCTTCTTCACCAATGAGCCCGAGCTCATACGTCTCGGCGGAGTTTACCTCCGCACCGTTGCACTGTCATATGTACTGGCAGGCTTTTCACAGGCGTATTTCGGCATTATGAAGGTCTGCGACTGCGCAGGGCTCAGCTCCCTTATCGGAAGCCTTTCCGTTGTATTCAACATTGTGGTAAACTGGCTGCTTATTTTCGGTATCGGACCTTTTCCGAGAATGGGCATTTCAGGCGCGGCTCTGGCGACAGTTCTTGCGAGAGCCTTTGAGTGCGTGTTTATCCTCGTGGTAATGCTTCGCGGCAAATGTCCGCCTTTGCGTGTGGGTATGCTCTTTCACCTTAATGAAGCCGTTCTGCACAAAGACTACATAAAATATACCCTGCCGCTTCTGCTGAATCAGCTTGGCTGGGGCGGCGGCGTCACCATGTACTCGGTAATTATGGGACGACTGGGAAGCGACGCTGTAGCGGCAAATTCCATTGCAAGCATTGTCAGGAGCATGATAGCAAGCCTCTGCTGGGGAATCGCGGCAGGAGTAGGTATCATAATCGGCGGTATGCTGGGCAGAAACGAGATAGAAGAAGCCAAAAAGGCTGGCGGAAAGTTCGTGCGCCTGTCTATACTTATCGGAGCAGGCTCGGGAGTGGTCATACTTGCGCTGACACCGTTTATCCTCAAAGTAATAACTCTCAACGAGCAGGCGCAGTATTACCTGAAGTATATGATGTTCATGGCGGCTTACTATATCATCGGAAACGCGCTTAACTCCACTGTTATCGGCGGTATCTTCCCTGCCGGCGGAGACACGAAATTCGGCATGATATGCGACATAGTGACGCTCTGGTGCGTGGTAGTCCCCATGGGTATGATAGGAGCTTTCTGGCTGAAGCTCCCCGTCCTTGCGGTGGCTTTCATACTCACTCTGGACGAGTTTGTAAAAATACCTGCGGTATACAAGCATTACATGAAGTATAAGTGGGCAAAGAACATCACCAGATAATATGTAGGGGCGACGTTCCATTGCCCGCATAAACATCGGATACTTGCAAAACGGGCGGATAATATCCGCCCCTACATAAAAAGGCAGTCCATAACCATGATACTCATATAGAAGTTTTATAATTATTATTGAGAGAACCCCTTTTGAAAAAGGGACCCTCTGACGGAGGACGTCCCCTCTGTCACTGCGTGACATCTCCCCGCACTGCGGGGAGTCACTCTCAAACTCTCTCCCTAAAACTTTAGTTTTGTTTTTTCACAGATAGGGCGCACCTGCAT